>ERZ1090864.268-NODE-268-length-29235-cov-13.385298_pt1 | contig 29235 bp, 35 predicted proteins | sample MGYA00478479_ERZ1090864 | MGnify/ENA primary metagenome ERZ1090864 (study PRJEB33644, sample SAMEA5815743) | chicken gut metagenome | biome: Chicken; feature: Gastrointestinal Tract; material: Caecum | place: Ireland | collected 2019-01-01 | study: A study of the...
GTTGGCGAATTGCTCTGCACGGATAACAGTATTTCTGGCTACGCCATTCTCGGCAGCAATGCGTTCACAGGTTTTTTCTTTCAAAATCAAGTTACCATTTTGGTAACTTGATTTTGGTGCATTGTTTTTTCGATCTCCACCGTATGCCGTCTTTTCCGCCTTGTACTGGTGACCCATCAGATACTTGAACTGCTGGAGCGTCAGGTTTCGCCGTCCCAGCTGATTTTTGCAGATCCATGCGATGGCTTCATACCGGTCAGAAAACGCCTTCTCATAGGTGGTGAACTGGAGTTCCGGGTGATGCTGAAGGATACGGTAGCGGTTGTGTCCATCCACGATGACGCCGTTCCAGACGATCAACGGATTGATAACCACACCATCAGCCAGGATGTTTTCCTCCAGCTGCTTCTGCTCCTCTTCCCGAAGGGGAGGGATTATGCTCGCAAACTCCGGGTCAATGGTTAGATGCAGGGACATAGGTTCTTACCTTTCGGCGGGTACTATCCCGGTGAGCCGCAGCAGGCTGGACGTAGTAGTCGAAACCATAGCGGGTCTGGCAGTAAGTACAGACATCTTTGATCTGCTGGTGAACGTCCGCCCGACGCAGAAATGCTTTCTTGGCGTCCTGGAACGCGTGCAGGCAAACCGGGCACAGGGTGATGAGGGATGCAGTGTTGGCATTGCGTGCATAACTACGGCTCATAGGGTTTTCCTCCTTTGTATGGAAAATTTGGTATGTAAAAAGCCCACCGTCTGGGTCTTGTGATCCCGGGCGGTGGGCTGAACTTGTTTTTGGGCTTCCTCCCCCATTTGTCCTCGACGCCCCGGGGAGGGTTGGGAACCTTCTGGCGGCGGATTTGCACCGCTCCATCGGCCTTTCGGCCGCCCCGCCTTCTTTGTGGCCGGGCCGCGAGTTACGGAAGTATCATTGTCTGGAAGTACCAGGAGGCTGCTTATTCACCTTTCAAGGTCCACAGGCTTCGGGCTTGTCCTCCTCTTTTGGGGGAGACCCTTGCTGTGACTTTAGTTTACCTGAAAGTTTTACGTATTTTTAGGAAGTGGTACTTCCGGTTTTGGGGATTTTCGAACCTGAAACAAGAAAAACCGGAAGTACCACTTCCGGTTTTTCTCTGATAGCTCAAATTTTTCCGGCAATTTGGTAAAGCTCAGAAGCGACTCGCTGAATGCTTTCTTTCACATTCTGCTGAAGCAAATCTCTTTGATGGAGTTGCTCCAGTAACTCAGCATCCGACAAAGGGATAGCCCTGCCAAGGATCAAAGTGTCAAGAGGAATCTCAAACACCTCGGCTATCAGGATGTACAGGTCGATGGACGGGAAAAAGTCACCGCGTTCGATGCCCCGAATATGACGGTCCGTTATTCCCAGCCTGTCAGCAAGTTGTTCCTGGGTGAGCTTTCTTTTCCTTCTCAGCTCCTTGAATCGCTTTCCAAACGCATATTGGTCAAACCCCATAAGCAAACCCTCCAAACCCATGCAGGATTTTGCCGCACCAGGACCAGGTCAGGGGTGCATACCACATGAATTTGGAGGGATATGTGTTCGTTTTGGGATTTCTTCCTTGTCGTCCGTGTTTCATTGTCTCGTCCTTTCTGTCGTTCAAGGCAAAGGGGCGGAATTGCTGATCGGGACTGTTGGCTCCTTTCATCCCAAAGTGGTTTTCCGTATCAGCAATATGGAACACTTGGCCTGCCTGCATGGGCAGTGCTGAGAAGTTCCTTCTACTTAACACATTTTTTGAGGGGGTTTGTCAGGAACTTTTTGGGCCAAAATCTAAATTTTCTTAGTTTTTTCACAATTAGAGCCAATTTTGCTCCCAATATATGAATTATAAAGTGTAGATATGTGAACTATCAAATCATTCCCAAAACGAACTGCGAAGTATAAAATGCAGATAGGTGATATTGATATGCCACATGTTAGCAGTTGTCCTGGGTTTGAATCTTTTGGTTCCGATGTGCAACAGGCACGCGAGGCCGTGAAAATGCCACGCCGGGTACTGGCCGAAAAGGTTGGCATCGACCCGCGTTATCTGGCGAATATCGAATTAGCCGGCACAATTCCAAGTGTGCCGATTATGATAAAAATCGTCCGCATCTGCAAATTGTCTGCAGATCGTTATTTTAATCCAGAGCTGATTCGCGAGGATAGCGAACAGTGGCAGAGGACAAATCATAAGCTGAAGCTCTGCCCAGAGAAGTATCTGCCTATTGTGGAAGGCGTTATTGATGGTGCCATCAAGCTAAAAGATGAGGAAGATACCTGAAAGCTTTCAGACCAAAAGAGGGCAGGTGCCGCACGACACCTGCCCTCTTTCTCTATTTCAGTCCTCCCGGAATGCTTGCTGCAGCTTCTTGACTGCGTACTGTATGGATTGCGAGACTGTGGACCTTGTCGTTCCTTCGCCCTGGGCGATCTCAACAACTGTTTTCTGTTCTATATGAAACATCCAAAACCGCTGATACTGTTTTTCGCTCAGAACACTTCTTATTATAGAATGCAGAGATTTGACGATCTCCCGAAGATCCTCTTTCTCAACCCGGTGAAACAAGAGCATCTCGGCAGACAGATCAGAGCCCGCTTCCTCTGTTAAGGGAACGCAGTTGTCGTAAAAGCCTCTTTCCTGACGTTCCTGCTCGTAATAATCTAAATCTGACCACTCCTTCCACTTCAGAAACTCTTCCTCCGTCTCAAAATCGCTTTTGAGCAATCGTATATGCCCGCATACCCCCATATATAGGATACTCTCCCGGTCATACTTGTTGAGGGCATAATGGCTTTTGGTGTTAAACATTTATGCGCTGTTTTCCTCCCTCTCATTTGAAGTCAGGATATAAGGGGGAGCACGAGGCAGAGCAAAGCATTTAAATACACTGTATAGTTCATCACAAGGGGTATACTTCTCTGAGGTCGCATTTAGGCTTTTTTTAATACATAGACCTCGATCATGAGAAGCTCTCCTTTGGATTAAATCGAGAAGCGTCGGCCTTAATATTTCAAAGTCGCTGCTGGGAGTATGGGCTTGTCAAAGGACTGCTGCACGACGGCTTTTTTTCTTTTGCCGTCGTCCGGCAGTTTTATCGAATTTTGTGATGTAAGGGACGCATCATCAAGAGAATAATTCCCATGAGGAACAAAATACATTGTGTGACAATGGTTCCAACGGGCAAAGAAAATGCAGGATCAAGAATGTCAAAAGTCAAAGGACGATCCGTAAAAACACTTCCGTTCAATATCCCCAAAAATTCTGGCAACGGCAAAACCATCAGCACAAAGGGTACCAGCATCCAGGCATAGATCAGATAGGAGCGAATCCTGCCCAGCAGCCAGCCGCTGCCAAGGGCAAGCATCAGCGTGGGAATCAGAGTAACCAAGGCGGGCAGAGCCAACTCGTCCCACCCATACCAGCCGAAATACCGGCCATAAAAAACGGCGGCCTCGATCAGGCAGACCAGAGCCAGCAGTCCAGTTCCCACCAGCGCGGCGGTGCATCGGGCAAGGGCATACCGTCCTGGGGCCACTGGCGTAGCATCGGTGAGGACGGTCACACGCCGGGCCTTGCCGGAGGTAAAGAAAGTGAGGAAAAACAGCGCCCCGATCCACAGCAGCGGGATCATCCGACTCAAGAAGTCCCCAAAGCTCCAGGGAGAAAAGGGCGCGGTGTGGGACACTCCAAGAATGGTCACGCTGTTCAACACCTGCCACCCATAGAACAGAATGATCAGTAAAAGTCCAAAGAAAAACTTGTTCCACAGTAGCCGCTTGCACTCATATTGAAATATCTTAATCAAGGCTCAAATCCTCCTCCACAAGCCCACAGGCGTCCAGAAATTCCTGATAGGTCAAGTAGGGATACATGGGGTTCAGTTCCCGATTGAACAGGCTGTTAAGGATTTGATCCATGGCTTCCTCGCCGCCCACCAGTTGCTCTGCTTGCAAAATTTTCAGTGGCATCTCACAGTATTGCCGCACATAAGTCAGGTTACCCGTAATCTCCAACTGCTTATCCACCGGCAGGTTCGCCAGATAATCGGGATTGCGTACATAGAAGTCCAGGTAGTAGTCATCCACTGCCTGCTGCCACTGGTCTACATAGTGCTCCCGGGCGTAGTCCTCCCCGTACAATTCCTTGACAATGCGATAGGTGGTGTAGACGGTTAGGCCCTCGGCCGACCAGGGACTTGTGGGATCGGAAGTGTCAAACATATTGCCCAGGCCCCACCATTGGTGAACCAGCTCGTGGATCATAACTTCACCGGCACCGCCGCCTTTGCCCACGTCCCCCAGGTTGTCAGCAGTGAAATCCGCCTCATCCAGCAGACTGGCTCCGTCTGTGGCGTAGCCACCACCGGCCACCCGGCTCTGGATGAGCTTGAGCGTTTCGCCGCTTCCAAAAGACAGCAGGCCATAATGTTGGGTACAGTAATCCACCACAGCTTTGACCGCGTCCACCGCCCCGGCGGCCTCCATGACCGCCTGATGCTTGCGGCCATAGTAAAATTCAATGGTCATGCCGCCGGCCTCAATGTCCTCCCGGACATAGTCGCCGGCATACAAAATACCGCCCGCACTGTTGGCCTCATAGCGCCAGGTCTTTGCGCCATCTTCATTTTCCGCGATGACCTCAGCCGCGCTGGAGTTGAAAGGAACGGCTGTCATGGCCTCCGGCAGGGTGATTTCGATGGTAGTAGGGTAGCCGTTCTCCCCCGGCAGGACATTCATCAGACGGGGCGAAAGAGTGGAGTTTTCCAGACACAGGTATTCAGAGCTGATTTCCGTGCTGCCCTGCATGGTAGACATATTGTAGCTTTCCTGGGGGAACCCGCTATACTCCATGGTCAGTTCTACCTGTTCCGCAGCGGGGATCGTCACCTCCAGCATAGCTTCATTGTATTCCTGGTAGTCGCTCACCGAGAAAGGAACATTCACGCCGTTGGCCTGCACATTGGAGATGGTATAGCCGGGGTTGATCCCAAAAGCCACATTCTGTTCTTGGCCGGAGGTGTTCTGAAATTGATAGGACGCCATGCCAGTAACGGAGCCGCCGGATGTATCCGGGAACACTTGGGCACTACGCCCGACACAGACCACGCCCTCTGCGTAGGGGATTTCGTAAAATGTCATAGCCATCTGATCCGGGTTGCTGTTGTCTACCAGAGGCTGGGCAGCGTATGCCGTGCCAGAACAAGCCAGCAACACCAGGGCGATGATGGGGCGATAGACCCGTCGCACGTTCCGGGACAGAGAACCAAATACGCCTTTGCCGTACTGTCGGATGCAGAGATAAGAAACCGTCCAGACCCCGGCCAACGCTGCCAGCCAGGTCAGACGCATCCAGGCCACCGAGCGGAAGATACGGAAGTTTGAAAAATCATCCGATAGGGCCCACACGCAGGGGTTCAACCAGCACAACTGCCAGTTGTCTGCCCACACCGTCAGGCTCAGTGCCGCAAATGCAGCAAACAGCACGATGGAAAGATCCACCCGCCGTGTGAACTGATAGGCGGATGCCGCAGCCAGAATCGACAGCGGCAAGGACAATCCCATAAGGAACAGATAGGCTAAGATATAATCCACACCGCCAAAGACCGAACCGATCAGTCCCGCACTGATGGGGAGCCAAACCAGCATCGTAACGGCCACGGTCACCACCGACGCGGCCAACAGAGCCAAAAGGCGTACCAATGCCATCGTCAGAGGGGAAACTGCCGCATCCATCAGGACATCCACTCGGCTGCGGCTGACGCGATCCAGTTCAAAAACCGTGAGCAGGCCAAACAGGATGCCGCCCACCACGCCCCCAGCGATGGCCGGATTGGCAAGATAGATTGTGAGCATGGTGCTGGCTGTGGCCAGTTTGTAGAGGACAAAGCCCGCTGCCGGGGAGATCACGGTCAGCAAAGCAGTCAGCCAGGTCAGGCGGCTTTGGAACAACCGTCCAACTTCTAAAGGAAATAAGCGCATTGTTTTTTTCATTGTGCCGCCTCCTGGGAAATGAGATAGAGGTAGGCGTCCTCCAGGGATGGTTCTTCCACTTTGGCATAGGTTGGAAGTCTGTCAGCAACCGCACGGCATCGAATTCCTTGACTGGTGTTGACCCGCGCTATGATATGGAGCCCCTGCTCTTGTATCTCATCTTTCTCCCAAAAGACGCCCACATGACCGGCAGCGGATGCGATCAGTTGCTCCGGGGTGCCAGTAAACAAAATATGTCCATGATTGATGATCACGATTTGGTCACAAACGGATTGGACATCCTCGATGATATGGGTGCTGAGCAGCACAAGTCGATCCTCCGCCGCACGGGAGAAGAGATTGCGGAAGTGGATGCGCTCCTCCGGGTCAAGTCCTACCGTGGGCTCGTCAAAAATCAGGAACGGTGGATTGCCCAGCAGGGCCTGGGCAATCCCTACCCGCTGGCGCTGACCGCCGGAAAGGGTGCGGATTTTGGATTTTTCCTTTTCCTCCAGATTGACCGCCCGGATTGTTTTATGAATAGCAGTTTTGGGCTCCTGTATGCCTTTCAGAGCCGCCATATAGTCCAGAAACTGCGTGACGGTCAGCTCGTCAAACAAGCCAAAATCCTGGGGCAGATAGCCCAGTTTCGCTTTCAGAAGCCGGTCGGTTTTGGAAAGCGGCGTGCCATCCAACTGGATGGAACCGCCCGTGGGCATAAGCGCGGCAACCAGCAATTTCATCAGGGTAGACTTGCCCGCCCCGTTGGGGCCGAGCAGCCCGACCAAGCTGGGGGACTTTAGGTCAAGATTGAGATGTTTCAGTGCCTGTTTCCCATTGGGGTAGGTCATACTTAGATCTTGAAGTTCAATTTGCATGGGTCGGTATCCTTTCTTTTTAGGGTTCATCCATAAAATACCGAGCCTGTATGGAGAGAACTTGAAATCAATCTGTGTTTTGTATGAAGAAGGCATTTTGCCTTGAACATTCAATCCTGACGGTTGCTCTGACACCATCTGTAGTATTATCGATCCGGCAGCTTGCTCCGTGCCGTTCCAAAATCATTCGCACCAAATAGAGCCCCAAACCGCTGCCGCCTGTGCGCCGGTTGCGGGATTGTTCTTCTCGATAAAAGGGCTCAAATAGATGAGGCAGGGTCTCTGCCCTAATCTGGATGCCGGTATTTTCTATCATGATAGTTGGATGCTCGTCCCACAGGCCAGACCAAATACGAATTTCCGCTCCCGCAGGAGAGTAAAGTGCCGCATTAGAGAGCAAATTCCCAATGGCTTTTGCCAGCATTGAAGGATCTCCCATCACAGCCAGGGCAGGACACAGATTGACAGTTACCTTCAAACTTCTTTGCTGAATCAAATCGGCATAATGATCTATCTGCTGCTTTATCAGTTTGGAAATGTCCACATCTTCTTGGACAAATGTGCTGTTAAGTGCCTCCATCCGTGAGATGGTCAAAATCTCCCCAATCAGATGTTCCATACGAGCAGTTACCTGGAGGGAACGTGCCAAATATTTTTCTCGATCCTGATAGACATCCACTCCATCCAGCATACCAGATAGCTGACCTTTCAAAATCGTGACTGGCGTTTTCAATTCGTGGGATGCGGCGGCGAAAAAGGCCATGCGCTGCCGATCCAGATCCCGCTCCTGCTCCATCTCGCCCCGGAGCGCCTCGTTGGATGCCTGTAGATCACGAAGGGCCTTGGATAACTTTTGCGCCATCCGATTTAAGCTCCGCCCCAAATACCCGATCTCGTCCTGCCGGGTTTCCTCACACGTCCATCCGAAATCTAATTCTGCCATTTTTCCCGCGATCCCGCTCAGTTGGACGATGGGGCGGGTGATATATCTGGAATAAATCAGCGCACACAGCAGGGAAAAGATCAGTAAAATCAGCAACAGCCACGGGGCCATTTGAATGAGCGCCTGTACCGCTAAATTTTCTGCCTCCAACCGTGGCGTAACATAGAGTGTATAGACGTCCGACTGATCCAAGAAATACACATCGGCTGTGATCGCAGCTTGATCAGACATCGTGATCGTTACGGACTCGTCCGTTCCCATTATGTCTGTTGCATAGGTGACAGTAGAATTGCCGCCCTCTGTTGAATCGGCATGGGCAGTCCCCTCGTATACAGATTGAATTGCAAACTGAGAGCCGGTATTGATCATTTGTTCGTCAGGGCCAACCAACATCACATCCGCTCCAGAATCTCGAAGAAAAGCATCCAGCACCGGGCCGCACGCATCTAGGTTCGTACCGGCCAGCCTTTCCACCAGTGTGTTTACCTGTTCAGTCAAATCGTCATTGAGCACAGCAGTGTAAGTGCTGGGTGTAGCCAAGGCAATCAAGCCGAATGTAATCGCTCCCGCCCCCAGCAGCATGAAGGCGGTTATCAGGAAAATGCGAACTGTCAAACTGTTACGGATTTTCTTTCGCAACACGATACCCCGCTCCCCTCACAGTTTCGATGTAGTTAGCAGTACCCATCTTGTGCCGCAGATTTTTAATGTGGCTGTCCACCACACGCTCGTCCCCAAAGAAGTCATAGCCCCATAGCTTAGCCAGTAGAACTTCGCGAGTGAATACCCTTCCGGGGCTGGAAATCAATGCCTGGAGCAATTCAAATTCCCTGGTTGTTAAGTCCAAAGGGTATCCAGCCAGAACGGCCTCCATTCCATCCAAATCCAAAGTTAAATCCCGATAATACAGACATCGCTTTTCGTCTGTTCCCCCCGTAGTGCGGCGCAGGATTGCCCGGATTTTTTGCAACAAAACAGGCATTGAGAAAGGCTTTGTTACATAATCATCGATCTCCATCTGAAATCCGCGCAGTTGTTCCTGTTCACTATCCAGAGCGGTAAGCATTAGAATCGGCACATTGGACTCCCGACGGATCAATTCACATACACCAAACCCATCAATTTTAGGCAGCATCAAATCCAAAAGAAGCAAATCAAATTTGTCTTTTTGAAATTTTGCCAGAGCCTCCACGCCATCACTCGCGAGAACTGTTTCATATCCAGCATCATGGAGGTAGGCTTGTAAAAGTTCTTGAATGTCTGGTTCATCTTCTATAATCAATAATTTTTTCAAAGTAAACACCTCTTTTAGCAAGTGTAGCATAGGATTATGAATTTAACGTGGAGAAATTTTTATTTTGCATGAAATCAAACAGTCAAAAACATGAAATACATATTTGTTCAAACAATAGTACCCAAATGGTGACAATGCTTGACATGGATTTATTTCACCGCAGTAATGGCATACTGCCTGTGAGCTTATTTACTTTCTTTTTCGGACCGCAGATCGCAATACCAAAATATTGCAGGGTGTTCTCTGGTGTTTCGGCTATTTTCCCAATAAATTCATCATAGGTTTTACACCCCTGCGCCAGATCAGAGAAGTCTACCACGGACAACTCCTGAAATTCCGGCTGGTACAGCTTTTCTCGGATTTCCTTAATCACTTCCGGGGTGCCTTTCAGAATCGGCACAGGAAATTCAATGATCCCCAAATGCTGATTTCCACTTTGATCGGTCACATTTGCACCAACAACTTCTGGCATTTCCTTTCCCAATGTAATTCCCATAATTGCCGCTGTATTTGCAATCAGGCCCAGCGGCAGGTTTTTATCTATTATCATTACGCATTTCTTATTTTGTAAGTCCATTTAGCTTTTCCTCTTTCTTAAATGATTTGCCTTCAGAGAGTAGCAGTCCTGCCAGTGTCAGAGCGGTTCCCATCCCGGTCATCCAGGTAAACGGCTCATGCAGGATCAGAACGGAAGCCGCCACAGTGATAATGGGTACCAAATAAATATAAATGCTGGTTTGCAATGCACCCAGCAGCCTGACAGCAAAATTCCATGTAACAAAGCAGAGTGCAGAAGCCCCCAACCCCAAAAAGAGAATATTCAGCAGGTTGGTCATGTTTGTGAACCGGCCTAAATCCAATTTGAAATCAAACAGAAACAACGCTGGTATCATAAACAAGAGTCCATAAAAGAACACTCGCCGGGTCGTCAAAATCGTATTGTAGCCAAAGCCGCTTATCTTCCTTGTTAAAATGGAATAGCAGGCCCATAAAAATGCATCCAGTAGTGCCAGTAAGTCGCCCACGGGATTGAGCCGCAAAGTGGAACCGTTAAAACTGATCAGCGCAATTCCGGCCATTGCAACAACAAATCCAATGAAAAAGTTAGCCCGCAGTTTTTCCTCCTGTTTCAAAAACAGGTGAGCTAAAATTGCAGTAAAGAATGGGGCAACGGAGATAATGACTCCAACATTGGAGGCCATTGTATAAGTCAGCGCAATATTTTCCAGCATGTAATAAAGACACACACCACACAGGCCTGCGGCCACAAAGGTAAATTCCTGTTTTACGGTTGTCCCCTTCATTCGATGAGGATAAACGACCAACAGAGCAAGCAACCCCATCACAAAGCGGAAAAACAAGATCTCCACCGGTTGAAAATCTACGAGCAGTACCTTTGTAGAAATGAATGTTGTCCCCCAAATGAGGATCGTAAGCAAGGCTGAAAAATGTCCCGCAGCTCTATTTTGTTCCATGCTGTCCGCCCTCCGTTTCCTCTTTTTTTAGAAATATTTCACGGTAGGCTCCCGGAGACAGCCCAATAAACCGATTGAAATAGTTGGTAAAATGACTTTGATCGGAGAAACCCGTCTGCATGGCGGCTTCAACAGGCGCAACCCCCTGTTCTAAAAGCTTCTTTGCCGCACCAACGCGGATGTTCTCAAGGTAGCGGTAAGGAGTGACTCCTTTTGACTTTGTAAACGCCCGCAGAAGTGTGGATTTACTCAAATTGGAACAACGGCAAATTTGGTCTAAATAAATGCGTTCGGTATAGTGCTGTTCCATAAAGGCGCAAGCCTTTTCAATCTCTCCCCGGCACTCAGGAACACATTCATCAAAGGGCTGTCCGTAACGCTGGATCAACAGCGACAAAAACAAAAGCAGATTTTCTTCCTTATCAAATTCGGGAGAGCCGCTCATTACAAGTTCATGGAGCAGCCTCAGGTAACAGGTGATTTCTTCATCGTAAATCACAGTTTCGGAAAACCCTGGAAGCGTTCGTTTCCCCGTGACCTCTTTGGTTAAATCCAGCATAATTTCCTTCGTGATATTAAAGCCCCGGTAATCTAGTGCCCCCTCATCCGTCTGGACACAGGCATGGTTATCACCTGGATTAAACAGGACAATGTTGCCCTTGTGAATCGTGTGCTCTTTATTTTTGCAGGAAAGACAGCGCTCTCCATCTTCGACAAAACCGATGACATAGTATTCGTGAAAATGGTTGGGAAAGGGCTGCACAATCCCTTTAAAACGGTAGGCCTCGATACGTAGTTCATCGTCATAGACTACCGTTCTTGTTTCTTTCTTCATGTACTTTTCCTCCTTGGACTTTCTTCATTGTAGCATCTGAAAATCCAAAAGGCTTGTAAAATATCTTCAATTTTATCGAGATGACAATAGCATAATTCATACTTCAAACATTCCGGCACCTCTGGACTTTGGTATGCTCCCAATAAAACAGACAATGAAATAACAACGGAGGGAGCACAAATTGGAAGAGGAACGGCTTCAGGGAACGGCTTCAGGCGGTGCTGGCCTGTTTGGATGGCGGGCAGTGGTTTGGGGATGTGGCGCAGGCATATCAGGCGGAAGTCCAGACCCTGCGGGGTTGGGTGAAAAAGTATCAGGAACTGAGGGCGGCAGGGCTGGAGGATCGCCGCGGCCAGCGACTGGCGAATCAGACGCATCGGACAAAGGAGGAGGCGCTGCGGATCGAGAACGCCCGGTTAAAGCAGGAGAATGAATTACTGAAAATGGAGCTGTATCTGCGAAAAAAAGTGAAGGTGCCGGAAAAGGGGGATCGCTGAGGCAATTCCGGCAGGAACAACAGTACGAAGCGGTGCGCCGGGGCACGGAAGAGGAAGGCTTTCCCATAGGCACAGCATGCCGTGCGCTGCATATTTCCCGGGCCGGATACTATCAGTGGCGCTCCGGGAAAACCGGAGTCCGTGCTACCGAGAACCAGCACATCGCCGGGCGGGTGCAAGAGATCTACCGGGAAAGCCCGAACAAGGGATACTGCCGCATTCGGGACGAGCTGGATCGGTATTACCACACACCAGTTAATGACAAGCGGGCACTGAAAATCTGCCGTAGCCTGGGGATTCGGTCCATGGTAAAGCACGCCCCACAGGGCTGCACTCAGTCGTCGCCCTCCCCGCGGCATCTGACGGAGAATGTACTCAACCGCCAGTTTTACGCAGACCGCCCCAACGAGAAGTAGCTCACCGATGTGACGGAGTTCCACTACTATGTGGGCCCCATTATGTGCAAGCTCTATCTAAGTGCCATCCTGGATCTGTGCGATCGGCGAATTGTCTCCTATGCCATCCGGGATACCAACGACGCCGCTCTGGTACACAGTACCTTGGGCTAGGCCCTGAAAGCCAACCCCGGTGTCCATCCTCTGCTCCACAATGACCGGGGCAGCGCCTCGCCTATACCACTCAGATCTTCCATGACAAGCTGACTGCAGTTGGTATCACCCAGAGTATGTCTCGGATAGGAAAGTGTACTGACAACGGCCCCATGGAGGGCTTTTGGGGCATTTTGAAACGAGAACGGTACTATGGCAGACGCTTTACCAGCCGGGATGAGCTGGTCCGTATGATTCAAGATCACATTGTCTATTACAACTTCCGGCGTCTCCAACGCGGATTGGATATTCTGACCCCCATAGAGGCCCATGACCACCTGCTGGCGGCGTAGAGAAGTATGTCTGCTCCATTATGGTATGCAGGCAGAAATTCCGCACATAAAGTGTAAATTATTTCGTTGTCTACTTGACGGGGTGCATACCCCTTTGTCCATAAGTATCAGCTCGCCATAAAGTCCATCATTGCATACTTCACACTATGCAGACATTCCACCAGCCAGCCACCCAGGGCCGGCAGCCCAAAGAGAGAAAGCAGGAACGCCAGCACAAAGGGAGCGGCGATAATTTTTGGGATTGTCCGCTTTCACATTCCAGCCGGCATCATGCCGACGGACATATATCTGGCAAACTTTCTTTGTCTCTGCCGAATGAATCCCAGGGTGTTGGAAAATACGCCGGCAATTCCAAGAACGGCAAGCAGCACAGAGAAGCGGCGGCCCTGATTTCTCAAGACCACCGCTTTCTTTTACAATACCTATACAAACTCTCGCAGCCATTGTACAATATCGTCCAGCTCTTTCGGCTCCAAGCGGTACCAGACAAGCCGTCCTGCTTGTGTCCTGGCAATCATCCGGCAATTTTTTAAGACGGATAAATGCCGTGAAACAGCTGCTTCCGAAATCAAAAAATGGGCTGCAATTTCTCCCGCTGTTCTAGGTTTTGTTTTGAGGAGAGACAGGATCTCTCGGCGTGTGGGGTCGGCCAATGCTTTCAGTTTTGTGTCCAGCATACTGCGTTCCGGGAAGTCATACATACAGGCTCATGCGGGATAATTTACGGTCTATCGCAATGGTCAAAATTAAAATCACCACAGTGGTCAGTGCCACGATCAACAAAGCATCTTTCAAGTTGAGCATACACAGAACCAAAGGGATCATGCAGGAAATCAAACCTATTCCTATACTCAGCAAGACCGAGAAAGCGCCGCCTTTTACTGCGTAGTATTCGCTAGTCCAATCATACCGGGGGAATTTCACGTTGCACAGCATCCCGCTGACAGAAATAAAAATTGCATACACGGTAGGTGTCAAAAACAAGAAAATTGCCTGCGCCGCTGTCATCGGAAAACTCATCCGCAAAAACAGACAACTGACCCACAGCATGGGCAAAACAACGCTTAGATTGACCGCTATTTTGGAATGAAATACCACCCTGGACGCCACAGGAGCGGAACACATGAGCCACCGGCTTTTCCCTTCCAGAGAAAGGGACGCCGACGTTGTGCAGCTCATGCACGCACAAACAGAAACGGCAAGCGGGAAAATCGAGCCTGTCACCTGGGCCACGCCTGCAGCTTCCAGCTGTTGCAGCAGTATGTCTGCGCCGAATACAGCCGACAGAATGGACGCCGCCAGCAAAAGCGCCATCACGATGGCCGAGTTCAATGCGTATATGGTGCAAGAGAAAAAGCGAGCCATTTCTTTGCGATAAAGCGCCATAAACGGCGAAGAAACCGCCAATTCATGCAAGTGAAAATGATGTTCCGCATGGTGAGAAAAAGCCCTTGTGTTGAACTGTTGATAGAAGCGGGACACGACCGCTATAAAAATGACAAGCGGGGCGACGGATATTGCCACAAATTGAAAGATGCCGGCCATATTTCCTGACAGCCCCTTTGTAAAGGTGGCCGCCGGCGGATATATTTTTGTGGCGGCTTTTGTCAGTTCAGCTCCCAAATTGGCAAGCTGCGCTGTATCCAGCGAGTCCATGCGCGAGGCCGCCGCCACAAACAGCAGGATGCAGACAGTGCTGCCAAGCAGCGCCAGGATATTGCTTCGCCGGCTTTTGGCCGACAGGACCGAAATCACTATCCCAAGAGCGAGTGAAACGGTCATGGGGAGCAGCGGCGCTATCAGTACACCTGCCGCCAAAAATGCGCAGGCGCCGCGGCCTGCCTGCGTTTGCACTACATATACCACTGACGCAGGCGTCATGATGACCAGCCCGATTCCCAGATTGACAAGGTAAATCATGGTCAGCTTGCTGCAAACAATAGCCGCACTGTTGACCGGCAAGGAGATCAGCATATCATAATCTTTGGTTCCGATCAAAGAGCCCTGGCTTTTGAGAAAGGTCAAAAACAGAACCAAAACAGAATCAGAAATCAGCATCAGGGTCGGCAGCAGGGAGGTCAAGCCTGCGGACGCAAAGACCAAGCTCACGCCGCAGCTCATAAAAAGCAAAATCCCGACCAGAAGAATACCGGCCGCCCCCATAGCCAGAAGGCTGGCCTTTTCCTTTTGATTGTGAGAGTGCAGCAGGCGGTTGATCCCGAACAAATGATACATCTGCATTTTCAGCAGAAGTTTATATTTTCCGATCATCTTCCACCACCTCCATGAAAACATCTTCCAGGCTTTGCTGGCCCTTGATCTCATCCATTGTCCCGCTGGCGATCAGCTTTCCCTTTTTGATGATGGATACCGTATCGCAGAGCTTTTCCGCCACTTCAAGGACATGGGTGGAGAAAAAGAATGCGCTCCCACTCTGGCAGGCTTCTTTCATCAATGTTTTCAGGTGAAAAGACGCTTCGGGGTCCAGCCCCACAAAGGGTTCGTCAAATACATACAGCTTGGGCGTATGGACAAATGCGCCAATCAAGGCCAGCTTTTGCTTCATGCCGTGGGAGTAAGAACTGATGAGGTTGCCAAGGCTTCCGGTCATTTGAAACAGCTCGGCATATTGACGGATGCGCGCGTTTCTTTCGCCCTTGGGGACTTCAAACAAATCGCAGATGTACTGTAAATACTGAATCCCTGTGACGTACTCATACAAATCGGGGTTGTCCGGGATATAGCCGGTGAGCGACTTGCACAGAACAGGCTCCTTTTTCACAGAATGGCCGTCAATGCGTATATCTCCTTCTTCAAAATCCATAATCCCCACAACCCCGCGGATGGTCGTAGTTTTGCCCGCGCCGTTGTGCCCGATAAAGGCGTGGATCTCGCCGCTCTGGACGGTAAGGCTCAAATCATCCACGGCCTTTTTGCCGTCGGCGTAGATTTTGGAATAGTGCTCGATTTCAAGAATGTTTCTGCTCATCTTCCTTTACCTCCCTTTTTCTGGTGTGGGACCAATAGCACAATGCCGGAATCGGCGACAGGAGCAGCAGGAAGTAAACGCTGACTTCCATACGCTTGCCAAGCCCGGCATTGACCGTGATTTTGTCCGGCAGAACACAGGCCAGCAGGAAAAGCATTGCGAAACTGATCAACGTGATGACGATACACTTCTTTTTCATACAAGCGCCTCCTTTTGTATCGTTTTGATAATAATACCATTACGATAATAAAAAGTCAAGAAAAAACCGCCGGTTTGCATCCAAACCAGCGGTTCAACTTTAATCTATAGAAGGCGGCGCTACAATAAACCCGATAGAATGTAGTTTTTTGCCTTTTTCTGCCCTGTTTGACTGGTATCTTGCAATGATCTCCTGGTAGCTGTGTACCAATTCCTCCAGCTCCTGGTCGGACAGATAGAGGGGAATCGTTGAGAATCCCGAGCCATCTTTTTGGATGTCGATCTCTTCTCTGCCACAGTAGCTTTGAAACTGCTCTGCAAAGCCCAGCATATACTGCGTAAAGGCAAGCAGGTAGCTTTCACCGGACGTCGACATATCCTCCAGCTCCTGGCGCAAGCCTGCGGCAAGGGCATAGGTTTTTTCCGTTGTACCGCGAATCTGCGTCTGGCGGACAACCTCCAGCACCCCGTCCGACGTCATCTTCTTGAGGTAGCGGTAAAGGGTCGCCGGCGGGATGTCCGTAAATGTTTCGGCCAAATGCTTGGCCGTCGTCTGTTTGCACCGTGAAATTTCCAGCAGAAGTTTACTTTTCACGGGGTTTTTAATGATCTCGGCAATGTCCATCACGAGAGCCTCTTTCATTTTTGTGATAATAATATCACTTTAAAATTAAAAAAACAAGGTTTCCCAAACTACTTTTTACAAGGGCATAATGCCAAGTGAAAAGGTTTTAGATTTTCCAGTGAATTGTAACACTCTCACTGGTCGCGTCCATCTGTGATATGAGTATATCAACCACCTTGCGCTTATCGTCAAAGCTCATGGACTCCCAATCATCAAGATAACCCGTAATGGTATCAATCTGTAAAGCGGAAACAGAATTAGCGGTGAGGTCTACTACCAGCCGGACCTGTCAGCAGAGCGCATCTTCCCAGCCAAGTACCAGGTCACTGTTCTTTTTGACCCCGCCTGCCGCTGGCGGCTGGTGGAGGAATACGGCCCCGACAGTTTTACCATCCAGCCAGATGGCAAGCTCCGGTTCACCTGGGGCTTTCCCGATGCAGACAGTGTCCTCAGCTGGGTTTTGACCTTTGGGGAGAGCGCGGAACTGATAGAACCGGCAGAACTGCGGCAGCGTCTGGCAGCCTTGACTGCCACTCTGGCTCAGCGATACCAAAAGGAGGTCTGACCCATGCGCTACTCCTGGATGGACGAATACCTGCTCCGCAAGCGGGGCGTCATCAAAGACTTTCAGCCGGTGTGGAACTGGATTCGCTATCACATCGGCGGCAGAATGTTTGCAACCCTCTGCCTGGACAAATCCGGCAAGCCCCATTACATCAACCTGAAGCTGGACCCCATGGAGTCGGAATTTCTCCAGGGGCAGTATCAGGACATCCTCCCCGGCTGGTATTCGGACAAGCGGTGCTGGGTTTCGGTGCGGCCCGACGGCGCAGTGCCGCATCAGCTGCTCCAGCAGATGCTGGACCAGTCCTATGGTTTAGTTCTGGCCAGCCTCAGCAAAAAGGCTCGGCGCTTAGCCCTGGGGCTGACGGTCTGCGGCCTGGAATGCGCCGCCTGCCCCCTCTATCAAAAGGATTGCCCCGGCTGCAACGAATCCAGCGGGCGGGTTTTTCACGCCCCCGCCGGGAAAGCCTGTCCACTCTACGGCTGCGCCGTTCACAAAAAGCACCGCACCGGCTGCGGCGGCTGCGAAGCCCTCCCCTGCCCTCTCTGGGAGCAAGTGCGGGACCCGGCTCTCTCGGACGAGGCCTTCCGCGCCTCTATCTCGGAACGAATCGAAAACTGGAAAGGAGTGCCACCCCATGCCCTTTGACTACAAGAAAGAATATAAAGAGTTCTACCTGCCGCCCAAAACGCCGGGGATTGTCACGGTGCCCGCCATGAACTTTCTAGCGGTGCGGGGCCAGGGCGACCCCAACCAGGAGGGTGGCGATTACAAGCAGGCCCTGGGGCTGCTGTATGCGGTGGCCTTCACCATCAAGATGAGCAAGATGGGCAAACACAAGCTGGAAGGCTACTTTGACTATGTAGTGCCGCCTCTGGAGGGGCTCTGGTGGCAGGAGGGCACCCGGGGCGTGGACTACTCCCGGAAAGAGGATTTTCAGTGGATTTCTTTGATCCGGCTGCCTGAGTTTGTGAACCGGGAGGCCTTTGACTGGGCCATCCGGGAGGCCACTCAAAAGAAGCAGCAGGACTTCTCCAAGGTGGAGTTTTTCTCCTGGGAGGAGGGGCTCTGCGTCCAGTGTATGCACATTGGCCCCTATGACGCCGAGCCCGCCACTGTGGCGGCCATGAACGAATATGCCCAATCCCAGGGCTATGAGGCAGATTTCGGAGAAGGCCGTTTCCACCATGAGATCTATCTCAGCGATGTCCGCCGGTGCAAACCGGAACGGCTGAAAACCATGATTCGGCAGCCGATCAAGAGGGTTGGACATGAAGCATAGGACTGTCAACATCCGCAGGATGCGCCCGGATGAAACAGGACTGCTCCGGGAGTTTCTCTATCAGGCTATCTATCTGCCGGCGGGCACAGAGCCGCCGCCCCGATCGGTGGTGGATTTACCGGAACTGCGGGTCTATACCGAAAACTTCGGCACACGGGCCGGGGATTTCTGCCTTGTGGCTGAGGTAGACGGCCAAGTGGTGGGGGCAGCCTGGAGCCGCATCATGAAGGACTACGGCCATATCGACAACGATACCCCTTCCCTGGCCCTTTCCCTGCTGCCCGACTGCCGCGGACAGGGCATTGGAACCCGGCTGCTGAACTGCCTGCTGGCCTTATTGCAGAATCAGGGATATCAACGGGCGTCTCTTTCTGTCCAGACAGAAAACCCCGCCCTTCGTTTATACCAAAGAGCGGGGTTCGAGATTGCAGAGCCGCGAGGGAGTGAGTATCTGATGGTGCGGGATTTTACCCAGCCAGTGCAGCAGGAGGACACCAACATGGAAATCAGACTGGCACAGCCCCAGGATATCGACCCCTGGATGGCTTTGGTGGAGCAGGTTCGGGATCAGTTTCCGGGTCTGGAAACGGACAAGGCCATGGAGGAGCATCGGGCCACCGTCCTGGATTTTATCAGGCAATCCTCTGCCATCTGTGCGGCAGAGGCCGGTCAGATCGTCGGTGCACTGCTGTTTTCCAGGGAAAACAGTATGCTCTGCTTTCTGGCGGTGGACCCATCCTGCCGGAGGCAGCACATTGCCCGGAAGATGGTTCACTTCATGCTTCCTTTCATGGAGGAAGGGCGGGATATTACTGTCACCACCTATCGGGAAGAAGATCCCAACGGGGCCGCCGCCCGGGCCTTCTACAAGCGGCTGGGCTTTGCGGAAGACAGGCTGACCGAGGAATTCGGCAGCCCTGTCCAGGAGTTTGTTCTAAAGCGTTCCGCAGCTAATAGCAGCTAATACAGGAAAAGCGGCGAGGTCCCCCATCGGAGCCCCGCCGCTTTTTGATTTCATCATTTTTACTTATCATACGAAGGGAAAAAACCTATAAATCCTGCTTGGTTCGGATGGTCCGCAGCTCGCATTGCACCACAGCGCAAGACTTTCCATGCAATCAGCAAATCAGCGCCTGAGAGCAGCAGATTGACCCATACCGTCAGCACTGAGACCGTGCCCGGATATACAATCATAAAAACCATACCGCCTCCCCCCAGCACCAGAAACGGAAGTGACACACCGATCAGGTAGTCCCTGGCAGAGAGCACCGCCTGGCAGGCACACATGGGCATTCCATGCTGAAACAAGAATTTGATCTTATCCTTTTCAAGCCGTCCAGCCAGCTTCCACCCCAAGCCATGGAGCAGCTCGTGAACCGGCACACTTACCACGATAACCGCCAGCAAAATCAAACTGGTATGACTCAGGAGAATCGCTCGATGCAACAGAAATACCCGGTACAGTCCGCCGGCAAAAACCACAAAAGGAAGAGCCATCAGCGTCCCCCAGATATAAGCCTGCCTGCCGGTCAGTGTATAGTCCCGACGAATCCATCCTTTCTGCATAAGCCGGTCCATCTCACTTTGCATAGAAGTTCCCTCCCTTTTATTCAACTGTGCAGCGCCTTCAAGGCTGCCAACGTAGCGTCCAGGTTGGCCCGGTGCCAGTTGGCGACTTTCAGCGGGCCGGAACCCACAATACCGGAACCCAAACCGCTCATCCCCACCGACAGTGTACCGGAATGACGCCACTCGCTCAGTTCCTTCTGCTGGGCAGACAGAGCAATGAGACCTTCATCCGTGTCCAGCTCAATGCGCCAGTTGAGCAGATCCTCCTTGATTTCCACCTTGTGGATCGTTTTGTAAGGAATTTCCAGAGCCACATCCTTTTTCAGCATGAAGGACATCCGTCCAAAGGGCAGAAGCACCAGAGAATCCTGGCACATCTGTAAGGCGAAAAACTCGTTGGAAAAGAATCGAACGATCCGTTCACTCATATTGGAGGGGGCGTAAGTAACAATGATGGCGCGGTCGGGAATGGGGGTGAAACCAGCTTCCTTGACGAACTCAGTAACAAATTTTTCAGCAGGCATAATGGGCATCTCCTTTTGATTCTCAGGCGTGTTTGCTTTTGACGGCTTGAGTATAACAGAAAAACCAGGAATGCTCCCATTTCTTTCGCCAATGGTCAGTTCTTCTTCGCCAACTGCAAAAAGCGCAGCAGACCCGGATCGGTCGGGCCGCTGCGCTTTTGGGAAACGAGTGTCTTGTTATTTCAGATTTTCCAAAACGGTTGGGTTTTGGCCGGCGAATGCCTGCATGGTCGAACAGGCATCGAAGTTGGAGCAGCCGCCGCAGGTGGAAAGGCCTCTTTCCATGGCGCACTTGCGAATGGCACACAGGCTCTCGCAGAACACCGTTTTCGCTCCGTTCCCACGGCAGCCTTCACAGTTGATATGCTCAGGCAGAATCGGTGCTTGATTCAGCTCTGCCCACAATTTGGCCGTTTTTTCCCGCAAAGCCTGGTCATCATGAATGGTCGCCAGATAGGCATCACAGCGCTCACAATCCAGACCGCAGTACCCAATCATTTCTCTCATATCCTTGAAACCTCCATTTGATGCAAACAGATTCCTTTACTCCACTCGGTATTCGCTCTTTGCCTTTCGTGACAGAAGGCAGGTTTCCCCGTTATCCAGCTCCACCGTCTGCTCCTTCAGATGAACCGCTCTGATACGGTCCCTGTTTACAAGGAAGCTGCGGTGGCATCGCCAGAAACCTTCCCCCAGCTGCTGGGCAAAATGATCCAGGCTGCTGTTGAATTCCAACAGTTCATCATCCAAGTGCAGCCGCAGCGTATGGCGCAGGCCCACTGCCTCCAAATACAGGATGCTGTGCACCGGGATGTGCCGTACCGTATCCAGAATCTTCACCGTACAGTAATTTCCCTGGCCAGGACGCTGGGCCTGCATTCGCTCCACGATACTTTCCAGGCACTGCTGCACCCGCCCTGTCATGGCGGCGCGATTCCCTTTCACAATGTAATCCAGGGCTTCCAACCGCAAACGGAAGGTCTCAAAAGCAAGATCGCTGTGGGCTGTGATGAACACAATGAATCCCCGAGGGTCGTACTGCCGCAGCTTTTGGGCCAGCTCCAAACCGCTCATCTTTCCCGGAAAGTCGATATCCAAAAAATAGATGGCCGGAACAGAATCCTGCTTTTGCAGCTTCAGCAATTCCTCCGGGCCTTCCAGAGCCCGCACCGGACCCATATCGCTGTCCAGAATCAAAATCTGATTGCCAACAATCTGCTCCAGGTTATTGCGGACAGGCAGCTCATCATCACAGATGTAAACCGGGATCATATAAATCACCTCCAGAGGGTCACGCCGCCGGGATATGCAGCTCCTGAACGAACATTCCATCCTTCAGATAGGTGCGGGTGGCACATCCCCGGCACCGGGCCACAATGTGCCGGTAACTGGTCAGTCCTGTGCCATGGCCGGAGCCTTTGGTGGTATAGCCCTTCTTTGTCAGGGCAGACAGGTCCGGGGCTTTCTCGTAGTTATTCGCCACTGCCAGATACAGTTCTTTTTCCTCCTGGAGCAGCACCACCTGTACCTGACCTTCCACTTTTGGAACAGCCTCGATGGCGTTATCCAGCAAGATGCCCAGTGCCCGCAGCAGGTCGTCCATATCCATACCCAGCTGGCCGTTTACCGGCTTAATGGCTTCCAGCCCTCCCTTGATCCGCATTTGCCGCATTTTCGCCAGCTTGGTGGCAAGCAGGCTTCGCAGCGGGTAGATCTGAATGTTGTTGAGGCCATCCATCTGGGCAATCTCGCTGCCCAGCTTTTCGTCAAAGTAGCTGCTGGTTCGCTTCATGAAGTCCTGGATACCCGCCAGATCACCCTCCTGAGCCTGGAGGGTCAGGCCGGAAAACAGGTTGGTAAAATCGTGGCGAAAGGCCCGGATCTCCTGCTGAAGTTCTTCCAGCAGAGCCATGTGGGCCTGCTGCTGCAGGATCATCTCTTCCTGTGCCTTGATGCGGTCCTGTCCGGCGGCATACATGGCGGCAAACTGGAGCAGGAATACTCCTACCACGATCAACGCAAAGAAAAAGGTTGCATAATTGGCATCCGGGGTCAGATTTGGGAACAAGAGCTGCTGCAGAGGCATAATCAACATCAGGGCGAGGCAAACCACGAGGGTCAGAATTCCCCTGGCCCGGCTGCGGAACATAGCGGTAAAATAGCGGTAGAACCCGGACCGTTTCAGAATGGCGGCCACAAGCAGGGCAACCCCAACGGTCAGCATATAGGGTACATCCAGACGCACAAAGGCCAGGAAGTGCCGCTGATCAAACAGCGGCGCGTATTCCTCCACCACATATACCATGGTAGTGTTTGCGGTGTTGATGACGAAGGTACACAGAATCGCCGCAGTGAAGGTATGTATCCATGGTATATGGTGGACTTTTGTCATGAGCAGTCCCAGGACTAGAGATGTTACGATGTAGCAGGCTGTGTCAAAGACAGCGGAAGGCATATCCTCTGCCCCGATTGCCAGCGTATAAAGGACATACAGGATAATCGCCAGCCACTGGATCACCTCAGCACAGACAAAAAAGATACCCAGGGACTTCCAGTGGATTTTGCGGCCCAGTATACCTGCTGTCAAAATATACAGAGCCAGGGCCATCAGGCCCAGAGTAAAGGCCACCGTGCCCAGGCGATATGCTATACTCATAAGCATCCCTCACCGATTCAAATAGTTGCCTGACCGACACCCTATGAATGCCGGAGCATCTCCAATATTATACAATAGCTTCTCCTGAACCGTCAATTGCCGGGGCTGTTCCCAGTTTTATTTTGACAAACAGGCAGTTATCAACAGGACTGCTCCCTCTATGACCGCCGGCCCTGCATCGGGCAAGAAAAGCGGCGGCCTTGATTGTTCAAAGCCGCTGCATAGTTAATTGGGTATGGGAAAACACTGCTGAACGACGGCTTTTTTCTTTTGCCGTCGGGCGGGGCAGGCTGTCGTTGTTCATGGGATAAAAAGAAGCCGATAACTACAAGGATTGAAACCTTGTACGTTATCGGCTCTGCATCTATGCGTCTGATACTTTGATAACTATGACATTCGGATTCAGTTATGCTCCCTATCTTAATACTTATTTTTGGGGAGTGTCTTTGTGAGAATAAAAGAATAAACAATGGTAATTGCAAACAGTACCAACTGGAAGATGATACGCTTTTCTAGCGTCAATCCTGCTACATTTGCAAAAGCACTTGTAATGTTAATTGCGGAGTGGGTAATCATGCAAGGAAACAAACTACCGCCATAGTAGTAAAGAATAACAAACAGAAAACCAATCGCAATAGCCCCTGTAACTTGAAATAGGTTTTCTACTATTTCGGCACCACTGCCATTCACCAGGTTGAGTAAATGTCCCAAACCAAATGTAATACTTGAAATGATAATCGCCGTTTTAACATTATCTTTTGCTATTGCTTTGAAAAGCAGTCCTCTAAAAATAACTTCTTCTAAAAATCCGACGCAAAACATACAGGCAATATAGCAGACGGTTCCTGCCAAGTTCAACTTAAATGCCGTGCCGTTCCAGAAATTTATTGTGGCTAAAATAATCAATGGAATATAGAACAGAAAGCGGCTGGCAGGTATGGAAGATTTACAAAGCCCATATCGCTTCAGCAGGTTATTTTTCCAAATAAATACCAAGAGGACAACAGACTGTAAGATACAGAAAACAGCACTTGCAGAATATTCAATCCCTATTTTTTCATTTAAAGGATTGGCTAAAGATTGGAGAACACAATAAATTACAATCCATACGATTGTAAAGGTCAGCTCGCTTTTTTCATATAGCTTTCTCATTTCGTTTTCTCCTGTGCCGCTAATACCGCACCAGTATAAGCTCGTTCTATATGCACCCTTATGAGTTCTTCATCATACACCAATGAATTGTTTGCAATGATGCTTGCATAGCCATGCGCAAATAAAAAAACTGTCAAAAAAATTTCTTTTACTTGCTCCATGCTTCCCCCCACTGTTCCTTGCATTGCCAAAAGAACAGGCGTAAGTTCTTCGGAATCTATTAGTTCAAGCAAAGTCTTTCCAGTAAAAAAGTTTGATTGAAATAGGAAACGGAACAATTGCGGTTCTTCCGCTGCAAAACGGATATAATTCAGCCCAATGTCTTTCATTGGATTATGGCTGTGTATTCTGAGTAAGTATTGCGTGTGAAAACCGTCAGCTTCTCCGTAAACAGCTTTCTTTATCTCCGCTATTGTTTTGAAGTGCCACATAACAGGTTGTGTAGAGCAACCCAGTTTTTGTGAAATGGTACGGGCATTGATATGCTCCGCTCCCGATTCACGAGCCACTTCAAAAGCAGCGTCCACTATCATTTCTTTTGTTATTTTTGCTCTGGGTGGCACTCGTTCTTCTCCTTTGCTATATAATTTGTGTTATATAACTTAAATTATATAAAGCAGACTCCGCTTTGTCAAGTTTACAGTCTATGATTCACAAAATCTTTATGTACATACAAAGGGAATACCCTATGAAAAGCGCCGGGCGCAGGGCCAGCAGGCCCCCGCGTCCGGCGCTTTGATTTGCGTAACTACCTTCGCATATAGAGACAAGCAAAATTTGATTGCTGACCAAACCGGATGTGCCCCATTTCATGTTATGTCGCGCTTGCGATATACCACCGCTGCAATCTTATACGACACAACAAACCAGGCAAACGAAATGGCAAGCACAATATAAAATGCCAGGAGGGTATTGTCTTTTACCGGCATAAACAAATTAATCAGAAGCACAAGAGCTGTAATGATCCCTGTTGAAGCGATAAAAGATACCAGAAAAACAATCTGTGATTTTTCAGGATCGAAGAAGTACACACAAGGGAGGCTGATACCTCCTGCCAATAAAGCTGCACTAACGCCAATGGATGTGTTAAAAAGCAATGCGTACACAGTCACTGCAGCCCCCAGCAAGGACAAAATTCCAAGCGCCGCAAGCACTACGATGATGCCTGCCGCCGAAAGCAGAATGTAAAGTATATATTTCGTTCCAATGATCTGATCTCTGGATACAGGCATTGTAATTACGTTTTTGTTCCATTTGGAACTTGCATCACTGGTGATGCTGTTATAAACTGCAATTGTGGAAATGGCTGGCGCAAGCATTAAAACCGAACTGACATCGAGCAAAAAGGAAAAACCAAAAGCCAAAACAAACAGGCACACGAGGGCGATAACAATACCGCTTTTAGCGATATACAGATCTTTCAGCAAGACGCCTTTCATCACTTTTCCCCCTTTACATAGAGCAGCATGATTTCATCAATCGTCGCCGGAACGATCATTGCCTTGGGATACTTCTTTTGCATGGCCATTCGATCGGCCACCAAAACCTGCCATTCATAATCCATTTTCCGGTACACAATGATATCGGCATGGTCCAAAGCATCGAACTGCGCAGCCCCGCACTTCATAATCCCATACTGTTCTGTCAGCTCGTCTTTGGGCTTTGAAAAAACCACTTTTCCCTCGTGTATGAAAACGATGTAATCAGCAATCTTTTCAAGGTCGGTGGTAATATGGGAGGAAATCAAAATAGAGCGGTCTTCATCCTGAACAAAATCCAGCAGCATATCCAGGATATCATCCCGAATAACAGGGTCAAGTCCGCTGGTGGCCTCATCCAAAATCAGCAGCTTGGAATCGTGAGACAGCGCCGCAGAAATCGCCAATTTCATTTTCATGCCTCTGGAATAATGCTTGATCGGCTTATCAATCGGCAGGGATAATTTCTTCACCAGCCCCAGAAAGGTGTGCTCATCCCATGAATGATAAATATTCTTCAAAACCCGATTGAGTTTCCTGGGAGAAAGAATTTCTGGATAATTACTGCCATCAAATACGACGCCAATTTGTTCCTTCGTCTCGTTGTCAAGTTGGTCTTTGCCTAAAACAGTAATCGTCCCAGCTGCTTTCTGGATGAGGCCGAGAACCGCATTGATGGTTGTGCTTTTCCCTGCGCCATTTTCGCCAATCAGCCCTACAATCGACCCGCTGGGGACAGAAAACGAAACATCATCCAACGCAAAATCCTTATAGCGTTTCGTCAGCCCGGAAATGGTTAAAGCATCCGTCATTCTCCATCATCCTCCTGATACATAAGTGTAAGTAGGTCGGTCAACTTATCGAGCGATATGCCGCTTGTACGGGCGATCTCGATTGCCTCTGCAAATTTTTCTTCTATCTTCTTCTGCTGTTCCTCAAGATAGAAGTCCTGGTTTTGTGCCGATACATAGCACCCTTTGCCAGCAGTGGTTTCGATGAAACCATCTTCCTGCAGGGTGGCATACGCTTTTTGCACGGTAAGAATGCTGATGTGCAATGATTTTGCCAATGAACGTACCGAGGGGATTGCCTCCCCTGCTTTCAGTTCTCCACTCATAATAGCCGCCTTGATCTGCGAAGCAATTTGCTCATACAGAGGCCGGCTCACTTTATTGCTTACAACGATCTCCAAATAATCACCACCGTTCCTGCTTCAACTGTATCACTGTTGCAAGTACAGTATAACACAGCAAAGAACGGTTGTCAAGATGGAAACTGCCTGCTGCCGCATAAAAACAGTTTTGGTCATGCGGCCAATCCATTGGCCAGGCCTCCACAACAGGCTTTTTGCCGGAAAATGACAAAAAAGCAATACGATTTGCTCCAGTCTCTGCCGGACCAGGGTGAAAGGTGCAGGTCGTTCCCGCAGTGAACCACTGAGCGCCAGGCAAAAGAAAGCGACAGCCCTGATTTCTCAAAGCCGCCGCTGGACTATATGGCATGAACGCCCGAAATGGACTTGACTGCCAATGCTTTCCATTATTACAAAACAAAACTGGTGATAACCCAAGAGTCTTCACCTCAGCCTCATCTGCCCTGAGGCTGTGTGTCTGGCACCCTAATACCAGATATAATCAGTTGTAACTGAGATTGACCTTCTTTTCAGCTGAGCCTGCTCCTTTCTATCTTTGTTTACGATAGAAAATAACAGCAATGTGATATGAAACAAATTGAATCATACAGCTTGTAAATATGCAGGCAAATGCAAAAAGCCCCCTATGCGATTGTGCAAAGTCAAGGACACCAGATAATGCGGATATAAAAGAGGGTAATACCACCAACAACATTACAACTGCAAAAGGAACGAAAGACCATAACTTTGCTTTGGTGTACCCCATTTTGAAAAACAACGGCATTTGTATTCCCGTTATTGTAGAGAAGACCAAAAACGACAAACCGAATCCAAGCATTATATCAGGCACATCGAATATAGCTTTTCGAGACAGCACGAAGCCGAGATACAGGACAATTATTGCAACCATACCGGCGAGGTAATTTAGGAACACAAAGATATATCGTCCAAGAACAACCTCATTCAAACTCACGCAAACAGAACCATATAAACGTTCAAGATGATTCTTTTCCTGTATGGCGAAAATGTTCGTAGCCATCAATGCGATAAACCATGCGCCTGTAATACATAACACTGTAATGGAGGAGCCTATAAGTCCGAACAATAAAATCACCGCAACCAAGGAAAAGTATGAAATTGCTTGTGATTTCATTATAAAAAAATCCAGCTTTGTAATTCTCGCAACCCCTGTCATGCCTTTGTACCTCCCTTTCCAATGCAGATAATGATGTCATCAATCGTTGCTGCATCAAGAATGCAATGTTTGTATTGAACTGCCACTTTTGCAGTTATAAGGCCTTCAAATCCCATAGCTGTTTTGCGTAATCCCAAAATATTTTTTTCAAGATCGGGTGTGAGATCGCAAGGTTTTCCTTTAATGAGCCGGTAGCTGCTTAACAAATCTTCCATACTACCTGTAAAAATCATATTCCCTCGGTTGATGAGGGTGATATAGTCAGCTACGCGCTCCAAGTCAGTGGTAATGTGTGTTGAGAATAGTACACTTCTTTGGCCATCTCTGATATAGTCTTGCAGAATTTCCAAAAACTCATCCCGAGTAAGGGGATCAAGACCGCTGGTGGGTTCATCGAGTATTAGCAGCTTGGCATCATGCGAAAACGCACACGCAAGCATTAACTTCATCTGCATACCGCGTGATAACTCGCCAACCTTTTTATTTAGCAGCAAGTTAAAGCGCTTAACCATATCACAGAATATATCATGTCGCCAGTCATTGTAAAAAATAGATACTGCTTTTTCTGCATCCCTTACTGTCCAGCTATCCACATAAAATATGCTATCAAAAACGACACCAATGCTCTGCTTTATTTCTTTTTCACCAACTACATTATCTTTACCAAAAACCAAAATCTTGCCAGCATCTTTTTCAAGCATATTGAGAATCAGTTGAATGGTTGTTGTTTTTCCTGCTCCATTCGGCCCAACCAGACCCATAATATACCCTTGAGGCAACGTGAAGCTAATATGATTCAGCGAGAAATCACGGAAACTTTTGCATACGCCTTTTAATTCTAAGCATTGTTCACTCATGGTTTACCTCCAATAAAAGCTTTAGTAGCTTAACAAGGTCTTCATCGGTCATAGAAGCTCGTTCAGCTGCTAATATTGCACTGTTAAGGTTTTTCTCTACCTCTTGTATTAGCTGTTCTCGAATGAGATTTGAACTGCTTGACATTACAAAGAAGCCTTTGCCTTGACGACTTGTAATAAAGCCTTCTTCCTCTAACTCGTTGTAGGCTCGCGTAG
>ERZ1090864.274-NODE-274-length-28813-cov-16.029627_pt1 | contig 28813 bp, 18 predicted proteins | sample MGYA00478479_ERZ1090864 | MGnify/ENA primary metagenome ERZ1090864 (study PRJEB33644, sample SAMEA5815743) | chicken gut metagenome | biome: Chicken; feature: Gastrointestinal Tract; material: Caecum | place: Ireland | collected 2019-01-01 | study: A study of the...
AGTTAGAAAAAGCCTGAAAAATCAATGCTTTTAGGCTTGACATTATAGGAAGGAGAAAAAATGAATGGATGTCCTGACGCCCAGCGTGGTGAGTATTGATAAGATGGGGAACTTATTTGGAAAAACAGGAAAGTATATGATTTCAACCAGAGCATAACAGAGCGATAGTACATGGGTGATAAAGGAAAACAGAAGGGGACAGAGAAAAAATAGAGTGCAATCGGTTTTTTCTCTTGACAAATGTCCGCTCTGAGAGTACGATATTAGCATTAGCAGTTTAGTTAGGAGGAAGTTATTATGAAAATGGTAAAGAAAGCAGCCAGCGTTGCTCTTGCATCAGCTCTTGTATTATCAATGGCGGCATGCGGTAGCAATGGCGGCGGCAACAACAGTGGATCATCCGATGCGACAACTTTTAAGCTTGGCGGCATCGGACCGACTACAGGAGACAATGCAATCTATGGCACAGCCGTAAAAAATGGTATCCAGCTTGCGGTTGATGAGATCAATGAAGCCGGCGGTATCAACGGCTATCAGATCGAGTATCAGTTTGAGGACGATCAGTCTGATTCCGAGAAGTCAGTCAACGCATACAATACCCTGAAAGACTGGGGTATGCAGATGCTGGTAGGTACTGTGACATCCACACCTTGTACAGCAGTTGTTGAAGAAACACACGCAGACAACATGTTCCAGCTCACACCGTCCGCTACGGCTGTTGACAGTATCCAGTATGACAATGCGTTCCGCATGTGCTTCTCTGACCCGAATCAGGGAAAAGCATCCGCTGATTATATTTCAGAGAACGGACTTGCGTCTAAGGTGGCAGTCATCTACAACAGCTCTGATACCTATTCATCAGGTATCTATCAGAAATTTGTTGAGGAGGCACAGTCAGTAGGGATTGACGTTGTTGCGGCGGAGGCGTTTACTGCGGACAGCAAGACAGATTTCTCTGTACAGCTTCAGAAAGCAAAAGATTCAGGCGCGGAGCTTGTGTTCCTTCCGATCTATTATCAGGAAGCATCCCTGATCCTTGCTCAGGCAGATAAGATGGGATTCTCTCCGTCATGGTTCGGATGCGACGGTATGGACGGACTTCTCGCACTGGAAGGATTTGACGTAAGTCTGGCAGAGGGACTCATGTTCCTGACACCGTTTACTCCTGATGCGGAGGATGAGGCTACTCAGACGTTCGTTGCTGATTTTGAAGCAGCGTTCGGCGACACCCCGAATCAGTTCGCGGCAGATGCTTATGACTGTATCTATGTGATCAAGGAAGCGGCAGAGAAGGCAGGACTTACACCGGATATGGGCATTTCCGATATGTGTGAGGCCATGAAGACTGCTATGACAGAGATCACCATTGACGGACTTACCGGAAAACAGATCACATGGGGCACGGACGGAGAGCCGTCCAAACAGCCGACAGTCGTGATCGTTGAAGGCGGAGCGTACAAAGTACTTCAGGCTGAATAAAATATCTTGTGTGAAAAATTATCAGAGGCAAACGCTGTTGACACCGGCGTTTGCCTCTTTGCTCTTCAGGGTAAGCTCCTGTTTTCATAACACATTACCAGCCGGTAACACACTATCAGCCGGTAGTATGTGCGTGCAGATCCTGATTCAACTCCCACACGGTCTTCCCATACACAGGATGCCTTTTATATGGTGCAATCTCGCAGAGAGGCTCCAGTACAAACTGCCTTTTATGCATTTCCACATGGGGGATGCAGAGATTGTTCTCTTCTAGTATCAAGTCATCATAAAAGATAATATCCAGATCCAGCGTGCGGGGTCCCCAGCGGATGACTCTTTCCCTGCCTGCTTCCTTCTCGATCCGGTGAAGCTCTTCCAGCAGTTCATCCGGGGACAGGAGAGTCCGGAGCTCCAGACAGGCGTTGAGAAAGTCATCCTGATCCGTCACGCCGTAAGGCGGAGTTTCCAGGAAGTGGGAGACCTTTCGCACAGAGCAGCCGTTGACCGCCTCCAGGGAGCTGACTGCGTTGTCCAGGTATTTTTCCCGGTCTCCCATATTAGAGCCGAGGGCAATGTATGCTGTGTGCCAGCCCCGCTCGATCTCCACGCTCACTGTTTTGAGGGGGAGCTTAACCGGCGCCCACGGTTTTTTGATTTCAAGTAGTATCTTCTCAAGACCCTTTGTATGGAGGAGAAGTTCTTTGGCCAGAACTTCTGCCGCGCGTTCCAGCAGCTTAAATGTATGTTCTCTGAGATAGCGGTCAATAAAGGCGCTGACCTCACCATAATGGATGGAGGCGGTCAGGTCGTCGGTCAGTCCGGCTCTGCGCGTGTCTGTATAGAGAGTTGCAGAGACGAGAAACTTCTGTCCCAGTGCGTTTTCCTCCGGGAATACTCCATGATTTGCAAAAACTTCAAGATCTGTTATCTTTATCTTATCGTATTTCTTGTACATGATATACTGTTTCCTTTCTTCCGCTTTCCCGCTCACACTGTCCTCGATGAAGGTGATGTTTTACAATGTTGTCACATGATATTTGATCTGCGCTGCGTCTTAACGATATCTGTGCTCATGCATCAGAGCCTGTGTCATACGGATTGCCCGCTTATTTCTCTCTACGTCGTGGACTCTTACAAAGGCGCATCCTTTCTGGACTGCGTACACGGTCGTTACAAGAGTGCCCTCCTCCCGCTGTTCAGCCGGAAGGTCCAGTGTCAGCCCGATCACGGATTTGCGTGAGGTACCGAGCAGGACCGGAAGTCCCAGTTCATGCAGGAGCTCCAGCCGGTTAATGATCGTAAGGTTCATCTCGTACGTCTTGCCAAAGCCCACGCCCGGATCCAGGATGATCTTGTCCCTGGGGATACCTGCCTCGTCTGCCAGCCTCACACATTCCCGCATATCATCTATAAAATCCGCAGTAAAATCCGTGTACTCCGCCTGTTCCCGGTTGTGCATCAGGCAGCAGGCGACCTCATTTTCGGCTATGACGGAAGCGATTGTTGAGTCATACTTCAGTCCCCAGATATCATTGACAAGATCCGCTCCCGCGCGGACAGCTGCTTCCGCGACAGCGCTCTTATAAGTGTCGATGGAAACCGGGATGTCAAATTCCTGTTTCAGTTTTTCGATGACCGGAGCGACCCGGCTGATTTCATCCTCATCGGAGATCTGCGTATGACCCGGCCGGGTGGACTCCCCTCCCACATCGATGATGTCCGCCCCTTCATCCGCCATCTGCCGGGCGTGGAAGAGGGCGGCGTCAAGGGAATCATGCCGCCCGCCATCGGAAAAAGAATCCGGCGTCACGTTCAGGATTCCCATGATATAAGTGTTGTGTTCTGTGTCAAATTCTCTGCTGCCGATGATCATATGTGTATCTCCCTGTTTTTCTTTTCTTCACTCCAGTGGCACTGCGGTTCGGCGGGGCAGGCGAAACAGGTCCTGGACGCCTTGTCGCTCTCATAGAGCAGCCGCTCAAGTACTTCCGGTTCCTTCCTCAGCTTCCGGTGTCCCCGGATGGCTGTGAGGATCATTGTTTTTTCTGTTTCGGAAAATGCGTTTTCATCTGTCAGGCTGTCCAGTATTTCAGACGCGATCCTTTCGCCGGATATTTCGTGCGGGATGCCCTCTTCATATTGAAGGACCTTCCCGATATCATGGAGAACAGCCGCCGCGTAGATCACTTCCCGGTCCAGGGACATCCCTTCTTCCAGGCTGCGGATATAGGCGATCCGGGCCACATCGAGTAAATGTGTCATCTGGTGACGGCAGAAGATGCGTCCATGTTCTGCTTCTTCCAGTCTTCTGTAATATGCCTGGTACAAAGGATGCCTGAAAATCGCGTTTACCCGCTTCATGTTACCCTCCTGCATGAACTCACCGCCCCAGCATCCGGAAGAACCGCTCTTCCAGGGCGGGATCGGTTTCAAATACGCCTCGCTTTGCCAGTGTTACGGTCTGGCTGCCCGGCTTTCTGATCCCGCGCATAGTCATGCACATGTGCTCTGCCTCCAGCATCACCAGCGCTCCCTTTGGCTGCATATATTCCATCAGGGCGTCCGCGATCTGCCCGGTAAGCTGCTCCTGGAGCTGGAGCCGTCTGGCAAACACCTCCACTGTGCGGGCCAGCTTGCTCAGGCCCACGACTTTCCCATCGGGGATATAAGCGACATGGGCTTTGCCGTAAAATGGGAGGATATGGTGCTCGCATGTAGAGTAAAAAGCGATATCCCTCTCGATCACCATCTCGCTGCTGTCTGAGGTAAAGGTGCGTGAGAGGTGCGTTTCTGCGTCTTCCGCCATGCCGCCGTACAGTTCCTCACACATCCGGGCGATCCTGGCGGGCGTGTCTATGAGTCCTTCTCTTTCCGGGTCTTCACCGATGCCCTCCAGCATGAGGCGCACCGCCTGTTCGATCTTCTCGTGGTCTATCATCATAAGTTCCCTCCCTTTTTCTTTTCCGGACCGGCAGTACCAGTCCGGTCTGTTCTTGTTTTGCTGCCGCTGTCCATGACGGAGCGGACATATGCTTCTTTTATCTGATGCAGGTAAGAAAGCGAACCAAAGGCGAGTATCACGTCGTCCGTTCCGGCCTCCCGGAGGGCGGAACCTACTGCCCACCGGACGCCGCTTTCCTGATATGCGGAAAGGTCGTTCTCCACTGCTGAAATGTCTGTGAGTCCCTGTTCATAAGCATCCGTATCGAACCTATATCCTGTATAAGCCATGGTCTGAGGACAGTATACTCCTGCCGCCCGGGCGAGTTTGGCTGCCGGCAGTCCACGCCCCCGGTCGGGCAGGTCCACGGTATACACAGAGGACGCCAGAGGGCACAGGATCCTGACGATCGCGTCGTAGTCCTTATCCTTAAATACCCCCATGATAAAGATAAGCTTCCGCCCGGGGAAATACTCCTTCACAGATTCCCTCAGGCGCAGGGCGGCATCCTCGTTGTGAGCCCCGTCCAGTATAAATACAGGCGCCTCCCCGATACAGGTAAAACGTCCCGGCCAGACCGTACGCTCCGTTCCTGTCCTTACTGCCTGATGGCTGATGTCATATCCCTGCGACTTCAGAGCACGGAGCACTTCGAGCGCGGTGATAAGGTTTTCTGCCTGATAAATGCCTGCCATAACTGTACGGATGTGGTCAAACTCTTTATAGGAAAGCAGGATGCCCCGGTGATCCGAATGAAGGACCTGCAGCTGGTCCGGCTCTGCCTGTCTGAACGGACATCCGTTCTCTGCGGCGCGTCTTTTGAGGATTTTCGTGACAGTGGGGCTCTGTCCTGCAGAGATTACGGTACACCCCGGTTTGATGATGCCTGCCTTGTTTTCCGCGATCTCTTCTACAGTATTACCGATGATTCCGATGTGATCCCGGCTGATGGAAGAAAAAACGGCGCATACCGTGTTTCTCACAATGTTGGTAGCATCCAGCGCTCCGCCCAGACCTGCCTCCAGCACGACAAGATCACACTGTGTTTCCCTGAAATATAAAAATGCTATCGCCGTCTCAGCCTCAAAGACTGTAGGGACCGGTTTTCCGGCCTTCTCCAAACGAGCGATAGCATCAGTTACTTTTGATGTCATTTCTGCGAACTTTTCTTCTGATATCCATGCTCCGTCAACCTGGATACGCTCCAGATAGGAGATGACCGTGGGTGATACATACCGCCCGATCCTGTACCCTGCCTCACTCAAGATCGTTGAAGTGTATGCAAGCACAGATCCCTTGCCGTTCGTTCCTGCGATATGTATGAACCTCAGATCATCCTGTGGATCTCCAAGTTCACGCAGCAGACCTCGAATCGCATCTAAGCCAAGTACACTTCCGTATTTGGACAGCTCGTCCAAATATACCCTTGCTTCTTTATAGGTCACGCTTTTTCTGTTCCTTTCCTGTGTCTCACTGAATCTGTTGTCTTTATGAACAGGGATATCATAGCACTAAAAGAAAGGATGCACAAGCTTTTTCTTGACATCAGCAGACTTTCGTGGTATTTTTAGTGTACTATATGAAATAATACACTTCACACACATGTATCAGAGAAGAGGGATACCATGATTTCAATTGATTATCAGAGCAAGCTGCCGCTCTATGAGCAGATCGCGCAGAAGTTCCAGACGCTGATCTTAAAAGGCGCGCTGCCTCCTGATGCGCAGATGCCGTCCGTTCGGACGATGGCAGTGGAACTGTCCATCAACCCCAACACCATCCAGAAAGCCTATTCTCTGCTGGAGCAGCAGGGCTATATCTATCCGGTGAAGGGCAGGGGGAATTTCGTGTCAGACAGTTCCGCGCTCGTGCGGCAGGAGAAGAAATCTCTGCTGGAAGACGTCCGGCAGTTGATCCAGGAAGGAAAAGAACTGGGAGTCCGGCAGACAGAATTCATACAAGTCATTGACCGGATATACTGGAAAGGGGATTCAAATGATCGAGCTAAAGAATGTTGACAAGATTTTTCGAGATATCCACGCCGCAGACAATATCACTGCGTCCATACAGGAGGGGCTGATCTTCGGGCTGGTGGGATCTAACGGAGCGGGAAAGAGCACGCTCCTGCGCATGATATGCGGCGTCATAAAACCGGACAGAGGAGAAGTACTTGCGGATGGGGAGCCTGTGTTTGAGAATCCGTCTGCAAAATCGCTGATCTGCTTTCTGTCTGATTCGCCCTACTATTTTACCAACGCGAATATTGAGGAGATGAGAGACTACTATATGACGGTCTACCCTGAGTTTGACCGGAAAATGTTTGATTCTCTTGTAAATAAATTTGATCTGGACTCGAAGCGGAAGATCAGTTCTTTTTCGAAGGGAATGAAAAAGCAGGTGTCCATCCTCCTCGGGCTGTGCGCGAAGACGAAATACCTCCTGTGCGACGAGACATTTGACGGTCTTGACCCTGTGGTCCGCCAGGCGGTGAAGAGCCTGTTCGCCTCGGAGATCATGAACAGGGACTTTACTCCGGTGATCTCGTCACACAACCTGCGGGAACTGGAGGATATCTGCGACAGCGTGGGGCTTCTGCACAAAGGGAAACTGCTGCTGACACAGGATCTGGATCACATCAAATCAAATATCTGCAAGCTGCAGTGCGTGATCCCGGATTCTCATAAGGAGCAGGAGATGCTCAGCGCCCTGCGCGTGATCAAGATGGAGCGCTCCGGCTCTCTGCTGACGCTGACCGTGCGCGGCGGCAGGGCGGAAGTGCTCTCTCTGGCTCAGGATAAGGGGGCTCTCTTTGCGGAGACGCTTCCGCTGACTTTGGAAGAGATATTTATCAGTGAAACGGAGGTGGCAGGTTATGACATCAAAGATTTCTTATATTAAACTGATCCGTGCGGATATCCGGCACAGGGGATGGCTTGCCGCCCTGACAGGTATCGGGCTGTTCCTCGGGATGCCGGTCTATGCGATGCTCTATATAGACAGCTGGTTCAGCGGCAGCACGGCGATGTCGGTGGCAGAAGGCGGGAGTGGCGCGGCAGCCCAGAGCAGGGAATATATCGCAGAACAGATCCGTGATCTATTTCCCGGACTGCTCAATGGGTTCAGATTAAGTTATCTGGCGGCAGCCATTGCTGTGCTTGCCGTGCTGTGCGCCCTGACAGGGTTCAGCCATATCCATTCAAAGGAAAAACTGGACTTTTACCACGCCCTTCCGGTAAAAAGGGAGAAGTGGTTTTCTGTAAGCTATCTTTCAGGACTTGTGATCTTCCTGGTGCCTTATGTGATCTGCTCGGCGCTTACGATCGCCGTGGGCGGCGCGCATGGGATCATGACGGCGCAGATGGTGGCAGAATGCGCTGTGGCAGCGGCGGGAGGCATTTTTGCTTTCCTCCTGATATACCATACCTGTATCCTGGCGGCCGTGCTGACAGGGCAGACGGTGACAGGGCTCCTTGCCACGCTTGTGATCACCGTGTATCCTTTCCTTGTGTTCAGTCTGTTCGCAGCTTTGAAGGGCATCTTTTTTGAGACATATTATGGGAGTGTGGCGACTCTTACAGACAACATGGCGAAAACACTGTCTCCTGTCGGGCTTTTCGTCAGCCTGATCTCTAAAACAGGGGCAGGAGTTCCCTCTGCCGGACTATTTATCGCGGCGGCAGCGCTTGCGGTCCTGCTTCTGGGAGGCGCCTTTCTCCTATACCGGCTCTATGCGTCGGAGGCGGCGGGCAACGCACTGGCGTTTCCGCGGACCGCGCCTGTATTTAAGGTAATGATCTGTATTCCGGCGGCGGTGTTCGTCAGCATCATTGCGAAAGCATTTATGGGACTGTCAGGGACGAAATGGATCGGTGTACTGAGCCTTCTCGCGGCTGTGATCCTCTGCGCAGTGATCGAATTTATCTATCAGCAGGATCTGCGGATGCTGCTGAAGGGCTGGATTTCGTCTGTTATCTCGGTGGCGGGTGTTTTCCTTGTTCTGTGTATTTTCCAGTTTGACCTGACCGGGTATGACACTTATCTGCCTGACCAGGCAAAAGTGGAGAGCATCCGTTTCTACCCGGATTCTTTTCTGGGATATTTTGAATATCCGGAGGATTATTCAGGGGATGTCACGGAGAACTTTGTGGACTCTGGCGCCTCCGATGAGGGGACAGCGGCTCTGTATCGTCTGGCGCAGGCCGGCGTGGGGAATCTGGAGGAGGGATATACTCCCAGTACTCTGGATCTGGCAGATGTGGATAGTGAAATAAACAGAGATTATATCAATACTGTTTTCTGCTATAAGCTGTCCGGCGGCAGAGAAGTGTATCGCAGATATTGCCTGGGACGCGAGGAGCTTTTGTCCGCGATGGAGGATTTGTACCAGAGTGAAGAGTTCAGAAAAGAGCTGTTCCCTATCTTCCATGTGGATACTTCCCAGGTGGATTCAATATCTTATGCTGATGCCTATGGATTGGAAATGCCGATGGAGATGAGTGACGAACAGATCCAGACGCTGCTGGAAGCATATAAAAAAGATGTGATGGCGGTGGATCTGGAAGTTCTTGTCGGAAATAAGCCTCTCGGTGAGATGTTCCTGGAGATTCCCGCTGAAAATGCGGCAGACGCTTTTGGCGAAAGCGCCACTGTTAACGCGTATGCGGGGTATGGCAGCAGTGTCCGGCCGGGGACGATCACCCTGGGAAGTTTTTATATTTATGAGGGATATGACAATACCATTGCCTGCATGGAGGAATACGGATATACTCTGCGCATGGAGATCGAGCCGGAGGATGTACAGTACGTCCGCCTGTATCTATCTGCGGAATCCATGAGGAGCGGGAAATGCACAGAACTGCTTTCCGCCCTCTCTTCAGAAATTGAACTCTTTGCCTACGATGACGGATCGCAGGATATCACGATCCGGTCTCAGGACGACATCCGCACCGTGCTGGGATACCTTGAACCGTATAGCAGGGGGATCCTGGGAAGCGGCAGCGAGATGGGAGATTATGCAGATATCCAGTTCGAGAGCGGGAGCAGTTATTATTCTTATGAGATCAAATAACCGGCAGCCCTGTGTACGGCGGTTCTCAGTTTTGGACCGGCGACGGCGGCAATGACGATCTTGGCTCCGTCGCCGGCCAGATAAGGCAGGACGCCAATGGAGAGGGCGGCGGGAAAGGTCAGCTCCAGCTGCAGGGCGAGCCATGCGGTGCCGAAGAGATAGCACACAGCCATGCCGAGGATCATTCCGATGACAGCGGCTGTGTTCTTTTTGGGAAATAGTTTCATCAGGAATCCCTGTATCAGCGCGAGGAAGAGAAAGCCGATAAGGTATCCGCCGGTGGGACCGGCAAGTTTGCCCAGCCCTCCGCTGAAGGAAGAAAATACCGGGAGCCCGGCTGTGCCGAGGCAGAGATAGACAAGGAGGCATATTGTGCCTCCTTTTATTCCGAGCAGATAGACGGCAAAGAAAATGGCAAGGTTCGTGAGCGTGATCGGCACAGGGCTGACCGGGAGCGGGATGGATAATGGGCCCAGGATGCAGAGCACGGCGGTCATAAGCCCGATCAGTGTGAGTTGTCTGGTGCGTGTTTTCGGCTGCCGGGGCAGTGTGTCGGTTGTTTTCATGTTTAAGTACACCTCTTTCGGTTTATTTGGAAGCTTTTGAAATGTGCGGGTCACTTGCGGGACCCATGTTATGGACAAAGTATAAAACAGGACAAGCATAATGTCAACCTAATTATAATTCAGGTTGACATTATGGGGCGCGAGGAGAAGCGCCAGTCTGTGTATTTCACAAAAAAATAATAATCTTGTCCAGACGTACATGTTATAATATCATCACGGCGGCTGACCGCAATTTCACGGACAGGAGAGAAACAATGTTTGGTTATGTAACGATATATGAGCCGGAGCTGAAGGTAAAAGACTTAAAAAAATATAAGGCATACTACTGCGGGCTGTGCCGTGTGCTCAAGGAAGAGTACGGATTTATGGGGCAGATGACCCTTACTTATGACATGACGTTCGCGATCATCTTACTGTCATCTCTGTATGAGAGTGCGGCTGAGGCGGAGCAGCACCGCTGCAAGGTGCATCCTGTAAAGAAACAGACGATGCTCCGGAATGAGATCACGGCATACGCGGCAGCGATGAACGTCCTGCTGGCATACTACCACATGGAGGATGACTGGCAGGATGAACGGAAGGTCAGCAGTTTTATAACAAAAAGCATGGTGCACGGAAAGGCCCGGAAGATCATAGAACAGTATCCGAGACAGAGCAGGGCGATCGAGTCCGCGCTGAAAGAGCTGGCGGAGTGCGAGAAAGAGAACAGTACGGATATTGACAGGACGGCAGGATGTTTCGGGAAACTGATGGAAGAACTGTTTGTGTACCGCCAGGATTTCTGGGAAAAAAACTTGCGGAAGATGGGCTTTTTCCTGGGGAAATTCATCTACATTATGGATGCGTACGAAGATCTGCCTGAGGATATGAAAAAAGACAGATATAATCCGCTGAGAGAGATCTGCGGCCGGGAAGATTATGAGGAGAGGATGAAACAGATCCTGTGCATGATGATCGCGGAGAGCGCGGCGGAATTTGAGCGGCTTCCATGTCTCCTTGATGTGGACATTTTGAGGAATATATTGTATGATGGAGTCTGGAATCGTTATAATAAGATGCAGATGAAGAAAAGTGAGGAAGGAAAAAATGGCGAAAAATCCATATGATGTACTCGGCGTATCACCAAGCGCATCGGATGAGGAGATAAAGAAGGCGTATCGGGATCTGACCAGGAAATACCATCCGGACGCCAATGTGGATAATCCCCTTGCGGACCTGGCAGAGGAGAAGTTCAAGGAAGTCCAGGAGGCGTATGACACGATCATGAACGAGCGCTCGGCAGGAGGGACCGGCGGATATTCTTACGGCGGATCAGGGAGCTCGGGAGGATACTCCGGGTATGGATATGGCGGTTCTTTCGGCGGGCATCAGAATGCGCAGGCAGACCCAAGGCTCCAGGCTGCGGTGAACTATATCAACAGCCGGCGTTTCCGCGAGGCTCTCAATACACTTGACCAGGTGCCGGAGAGATCGGCTCTCTGGTACTACTTAAGCGGCTGTGCCAATGCAGGGCTGGGAAATAACGTTCTGGCCAGAGACCATGCGGCCCAGGCGGTCAACATGGAACCAAACAATCTTCAGTACAGACAGCTCCTGAACCAGCTTGAGTTCAGCAGCCAGAGATACCAGAACGGCGGGTTCGGCTCCGGGTATGGCATGGGCGGCAGTTCCTGCGGCACGGGAAATCTGTGCTGCGATCTGTGGTGCGCAGATACGCTCTGTGAATGTATGGGAGGAGATCTTTGTTCATGCATGTAAAGGCTAAGACCCTTGCGTTTGGCGGGCTGCTTCTGGCGCTGACTGTCATTTTTATGTCGCTTGGAAGCATCATTGAGACAAGTACATTATTTCTGCTCGCGGCGGCATCCTTTTTCGTGGGGATCGTTGTGCGCGAATTCGGGCTGAAAGCAGGCGCGGCTTTCTATCTAGCGGCAGTGCTGCTGGGATTTATCATTGCTCCAAACAAGTTTTATGTGCTTACATTTACAGCGATGGGATTGTATATATGGGGGATCGAGGCTGTGTGGAGATGGCTGGAAAAACGGCCTCAGTTTAGAGAAAGACGAAGAATTTTCTGGATTTCCAAATATGTGATCTTCAATCTTATATATATCCCGATCGTGATCGGGTTCCGGGATATGCTTTTTGCCCGGGCGGTATCGGACGCAATATTGTTCGGCGTGGTCATCGCGGGTCAGATCGGGCTCTTCATATATGACAAGGCGTATGACTATGTACAGGCTCATGTGTGGGGAAAGATGCGCGGCAGAGTGATAAAATAAATATGAAAAAATATGTATATGTAAAAGGGGCAGGCTCTTTCTGAAAGGGGCCTGCCCTTTTTGTCATGTTATCAGAACGTTCTGAAAAATACAAAAGAGCAAAAAGGAAGAGTCACGCAAAAACGTGACTCAAAGGGGGAAAAAGTTTATGAAAAAGTGTTCTTCTTCAAGAACAATTACAGTATAGAAAATAGTTGTGTAAAAAGTGTGATGAAGTTTTGAATGTATTATGAACAAAAGAACAAGAAAGTGTGAAACGCAGGTACAGTTTCTGCCGGTAACATGCAGATAAAAGAAAAGGCTGCCTTTAGCTGGGCGGGACTGATCCGAAAGTTCCTTTTGGGATTTTAGCACAGAAAAGAGGCTGATGATTTGGGTAATTAGTACAATGGAAATTTACTCTTTAAATGGTATAATGTAGCATAGGTAAAAAATGCCAGATGATGATCTTCCGGATATTTGAGTGATAAAAGTCAGTCGCCACCGCTATGGAAGTGAGATTATGGTATCAAAAGGAGGAAAAAGAGAATGAAGAAGACAAAATGGCGCAAGGTTGTGTCCATGGCGGTCAGCGCTTTTATGCTGCTGTCGACATTGCCGATGTATGTGTTGGCCGCAGCCCCGGGGAGCGGTTCTGCCCAGCCGGATAATGGGCTTCCAATGGGCATTGAATATCGGAAGGTGACTGGTGAGATCACCTCCGGAGATACTTTTACGATCGTCTCCTCTAGTACCAGCGATAACGCTTTGAGGATCGTGCATTTTACAAACGATACCACAAAGTTGGATCGCTGCAGAGTCACCAGTGCGGACGACACCTTGATGCCCACGGATTGTACGATGGCCCAGTATGCCGGCACCGGCGCCCATACCTGGACCATATCCTCCGCTGAGGGCGGCTATACCATTCAAAGCCAGACAGAGAGCGGAAAATATATGAATATAAATGAATCCTCTGCTCAGGCGGGTGCTGACGCGCAGGCTCTGCAGATCGAAGAGACCCAGGACGGCGGCCTGTATACGATCGGCAGGGCAATCGGCAGCACAACCTATTATCTGACTTATACTGCTTCCGGGTGGACGGTAAGCACCACCCCTTACCCAGTGTATCTCTACATAAAGACTGAGGTGCCGGCGGAAGTGCTGGAAAATGGAAGCAGCTCGACCGGTACTACAACCGGTCAGCCATTCGCCTCCGGGACCGGCCAGAGCAATAATTTCCGTATCCCATCTTTGATCACTCTGGATGACGGCAGTCTGCTGGCGGCCATAGACGCACGGTGGGATCATGCGGGTGATGCCTGCGCCCTTGACACCATCCTGAGTAAATCCACTGACGGCGGAAAGACGTGGACATACAGCTTTCCTAATTATTTCAACGACAGTACGGACGCAAAGCATTCCAATGCTACCGCCTTTATCGACCCGGCCATGATCCAGGGGAAAGACGGCACCATCTATCTGCTGGTGGATCTGTTTCCAGGCGGTGTGGCTTTAAACACCGCTCCCTACGGTCCCCTTGCGAAAAGCGGCTATGAGCTGATCGATGACGCATACCGTCTGGTGCTGTACGGTTCTCCTGTTCCTAACCAGCAGACCAGCTATACTCATTATGTGGGGGATTTTGCCGCTGACGGTTATGCTCCTGTTATAGATGTCAATGACAGCAGTACAGACTACTATGTGGACCAGTGGTATTACCTCTACAATGCGGACAAGGAGAAGGTGTACTGTGCTCAACTGGGCAGCAGTAAATATGTACAGCAGAACGTGTTTTACTATAATGCGGATCTGCATGTGACGGCTGCCTCTTACCTGTGGCTGGTCACATCCAAAGACAGCGGAGAGACCTGGTCGGCTCCCCTCATGCTCAACGAGCAGGTGCGTACCGGGCTTGAAAGCAACGCCAGATTCTATGGCGTCGGACCCGGCCGCGGTCTGGTGACCTCCACTGGACGGATCATCTTCCCCTGCTATACCTTTTATAATGCTGATGGCAAGAGCAGCGTGATCTATTCTGATGACAACGGACAAACATGGGAGCGGAGCGAGGAACTCTCCTGGCAGACCTCAGAGGCAACGGTGGTGGAAGCGGACGGCAGGCTGTACATGTTTGCCCGCCATGGAGGCTACGCTGTTTCGACAGATGGCGGGGAAACCTGGTCGGAGCGCCAGAACGTGACCGGTGCGGACATTCACACCGGCTGTCAGATAAACGCGATCGTCTATTCCAAACTGATCGACGGAAAGACTGCCATCCTGCTTTCCTGTCCTACCGGAAGCGGACGCTCCAACGGAAAGATCTATGTGGGGCTGGTGCAGGAGGACGGCAGTATCAGTTGGGATTACAGCTATTCTGTAACCACCGGATACTATGCTTATTCCAGTCTGACCGAGCTGGCGGACGGTTCCATCGGCCTGCTGTATGAAAATGCAGGCGCATCCGCGCTTTACCAGAATATCGGCATCGCTGAGATTGCAACCGGCGCGGCGGTCGGAAACGAACGGAGCCTGACGGTACCTTTGTACGGCGAATATAGCCAGACCGTCTCCGGCGGTTTCGCGGGCCATGAAAATATTGATACTAATATTGTTGACATCGCGGTCAATGACAACGGAGACGGCTCCTACACCGTGACATACACCGGCAAAAAAGAAGGAACAGTGACGTTCACGGAGACCAACTCCGGTATTGAGTATACGGTCACTGTGGAACCAACGACACTAGTTGAGGTTTCTGTAGAAGCCGGAGAGACGGAAAATATCGATCTGACCGGAGAGAATATTGAGCATCCCTCGGATCCTGCTATTGCCAGCACGGAAGTTACAACACGCCTTTACTCCGACATTCTTGGCGAGTGCCCCGGCAGCCTGGGGACTGATGCCTCGTATACCGGCGAGATAGTCGGGATGAGCAATGCGCTGTATACTTTCACTGCCAGCGGCGGCAACTGGGAGATCTCCAACACCGCCGCAGATGGAGCAAAGGTCTATCTTAACCTTAGCGGCAGCGGGCAATATCCGGGAAAGATCGGCTCAACCACATTTGAACTAAGGGCTGGAAGCACGGCTGGTACATTTAAGTTATATGATACTTCGGCTGGCAGGCATCTGCATTTTTACCGTGACGGACGAAATATCTTTGACCGCTGCGCTACCAGCTGCGGCACACCTGATGAGATGGAGATTTACCGTCCTGCAGCCGATGGAGAAACCTCCAGCGCCGCGATCCCCGGATATGTCCAGGTCACTGAAGCAAGTGGGATTACCGATGGGGGTGAATACCTGATCACGGCGAAAGTAGATGATACCTATTATGCCCTTTATCCTTCCACCAGCACGAGCAGCACTTATGCCCACGTTATCAAGGCAGACCCCGGCAAAAGCCTCATGCAGCTTGCTGTCACTGGCGTTGCGCCCGGCACCACGGATGTCATGATCGGAGGCGTCGTTTATCGGATTACTGTAAACGGATATGAGGCTCCTGTGTTCCAGTGGACGGATGACTATTCTTCTGTCACAGCTACATTCAACCGCACTGACAGCGGAGAAGCGCAAGATGTCAATTGTACGGTGAGCAGCACCACCACGGAGGCTACCTGCACTGCAGATGGAAAGACCATTTACACTGCCACTGTGGAATTCAATGGTCAGACATATGCTGACATAAGAGAAGTGGCTGTACCTGCTACAGGCCATACTTACAGCGACCCTGTCTTCACATGGTCCGGGGATCACGCCACCTGTACCGCGGCTGCGACCTGCTCCAGTTGTCAGCAAAGCACAACGTTCGACTGTCAGGTGAGCAGCAGGACTACGGAAGCCACTGCCACGACAGCAGGCTCTACAGTTTATACGGCTGAAGTGACCATCAATGGAAGGGTATACAGCTCCACTGCCTCTGTGACAATACCTGTTGCGGGCACGGATACCCCTTCCGAAGGGGGCAGCATTACCGGAAACAACATCAACAATAATAACGCCGGCAATAACAGCGCTGCAGCAACTCCTAACACCGGCGATACCGCTTCATATCTCGCGTTGCATATTATTGTACTTGCGGGATGCGGAGCGGTGATCGCCCGGATGCGTAAACGCTGCGGCTGAGAAAATGATCTGCAAAAGTGATGTCAGGTCATCCTGAATACAAAGGATAATTAAAGTAAAAGTACAGCTCTTCGACACTTGCCGGAGGGCTGTACTGCGCTTGAGGAAGAATTTGTTAATATTGACATATTTATACTTTTTAAGATTTTTGTACTTTTGTTATTTTTTACAAAACATTGATTGTTTGGTGAGGAAAAATACTATATAATAACAAAAATAAGGGGAGCAGAGTTCCGACAGAGAATAATGTGAATAAAAATGGGGCGGATTCACGGCTTTTGTTGGGAAAAAGGTGGAAAAAGAAAGGTGATAAAGAAAAAACGAGGAAAATTACTTGCAGCGGTCCTTGCGGCAGCCATGCTGATCCCGCAGTCAGTCATGACCGTGGGCGCGGCGGATGATCCGCAGCCGGTGTTTACTTATGAGGAAACCGCGAATGTTACAAATGGGACAAATGCGATCACAGCAAGTGAACATGTTGAGACGATGAAAGCATCTGAGGCAGTGACGGTCAATCTGACATTCACGGCGACCGGAAGTGGGGTACAGTCCCTGTTTTTTATGGGAGACAGCAGCGCGGCGAATAATTATATCACAGTCTATCTGAGCGGTAGTACACTTGGGGTTGAATACAGAGATGCATCGGGAAATCATCAGATATCGGATAAAACCTGTACGATCGAGAATGAGGTGGATCTGGCACAGCCTCATGCCCTGACATTTGTCATGGAAGGCACATCCTACAAATTCTATCTGGATGGGCAGCAGGTAAAGAACAGTTCGTCATCTTCTGTGTTTAACGCAAAGTTAACAGCGGCTGACTACATCGGATTTGGTAATGGCGCGCGAAACGGTAATACATATCCGTTGACCGGGACGCTGTCAAATATTGAATTATACAACACAGCGCTTACCGAGGAGCAGATCAAGAACTATTACAACGGCGGTCTGAGAAATGTTGTATTTTCCTCTGACAGCGCATACTATCCTGCCGGGACAGAGACGGCAGATTATAAAACTGTAACCGATGCGGGTGAGATTTCCAAGCTCACTGAACTGACATCAGGAAGCATCACAGTGCGGTATCGCGTGGAGGATGGGAATACCGCTTCACCTCAGATGCTGATCGCGCTGTCCAACAGCGCGGCGTCAGGAGTATATCTGGGGCTCTATGTGACTCCAAGTACGAACACGATCGGTATTGATGCAGTGGGGCTGATCAGTGGAATGTTGGCTGGAAAGAAGCTTTCTTTGAATAGTTACCCAGGAAAAGGAGTTACTGTAAACAACACAAACTGGCATACGATCACCGTTACGAAAGCGGATAATGATCTTAAGCTCCATGTGGACGGTGTTTATATAGACCACTGGTCAGGCGGTATGTCGGAGGGATTTTTGAATTTAGTAAGCAATGCTGATACACTTGGCATCGGAAAAGTGGTGCGTTCCAGCGGAAATGCGATGCCTATGAATGGCGCTATAGACAGCGTCACCATCTACAGCAGCGTGCTGACGGACGCCGAGATCCAGAGAGCGGACTCTGTCACTCGATGGACCGCAGAAGAAGAGCTGGACATGACAAACGCATACAAGTCCGAGACAGAGGATCTGTTCTATGCAGGTTACAAGGGCTCGTCCTCTTACCGCATTCCCTCCCTGCTCACAACGAAGACCGGGACGCAGCTTGCTTTCATAGATGAGAGAAACAGCGGGCCCGCGGACAACGGAAATATCGACGCGGTCGTCCGCCGCAAAGCGGAAGGCGAGACGGTGTTCTCCGATCCCATCACTCTGGTGGATCTGCCGAATAACGGCAATTCCGCGGCTTTTGCTATTGATATGGTCACGGTACAGGATCAGAGCACGGGCAAGATATTTGCGTTTGTGGACATGTTCCCGGAGAGCAGCGGATTGATGGACACCTCACAGCTGACCGCAGGCGTCGGATATGAGAATGTAAACGGCGTAATGTGCCAGACTCTTTACAATGCTGCCGCGAATCCGAAAGAAAGGTTCGGTTATATCAGCAATATTGAAAATGGCATTGGACATGTCCTGAATGACGCGGGTGAAGACACAGGCTATACTGTTGTCATCTATCCTTATGAGGCAGGGGTGGCACTGGAAGAAAAAGGAAACCTGTATAAAGACGGAGAATACAGAGGAAATATCTACATGCTGAAGAATGGGCCGGATAAAGGGGAGCTCTGCGTGCTGAACACGAGCTATCTGTGGCTGGTCACTTCGGAGGATGATGGTCTGACATGGTCAGACCCTGTGGATATCACACCGCAGGTCAAAGAAGACTGGGCGCTGTTCTTCGGCACAGGTCCGGGTGTGGGCATTCAGCTTACACGCAAGGAAGAATATCGCGGAAGACTGGTCGTGCCGATCTATACTGCAAATTCAAATGTCGGCGGATCTCAGTCGTCAGCAGTCATTTACAGTGATGATCATGGCGCAACATGGGACAAGATAGGAGAGACTAAGCTGACAGACGTCTACTGCCAGTTGTCAGTAATCCATTATACAAAGCCAAATGGTGAAGAATATGTTCTTCTGAGCAATCCGAGCCGAAGTGGACGCTATAATGGGAAGATGTATTTGGGTCAGGTTCAGGAAAACGGAAGTATGGAATGGAAATGGGAGCGGGAGATCAACAGTGCATCGGAGAGGTTTGCGTATTCCTGCCTGACGCTTGTAAGCAATCCTTCAGCTTCTGAGGACCCCAACTATAACAATCCTAAGTTTGCCATAATGTATGAGGATGAGACGACAGGAGCGTTCAGGATCCGGTATTTCGAGTTTGATGAGAATTATATAAAAGCGGGAACCGTAACTCCTGATGAGATGGCAGCACCCAGGTTGTTGTCGGCGGACGTGCAGGTTGAGAACAGCACAGTGACGGTCTCCCTGACATTTGACCAGACGATCATGGCGGCAGGAACACCCCGGCTCAGCCTTACAAATGGCAGTGAGAGCGAAACTGTGACAGCAGAGTATAAGAGCGGTTCCGGAACGGATACCATCGTCTTTACAGCAGAGATGGCTGAGGTAAGCGGCATCCTGAAAGCCACAGCACTGGATCTGAGGGCAGGACTGCTGGAGAATATCCAGAATAAGCGCCCTGAGCTGGATAATATTGAACTGTATACAAATACAGAAGTTAAAGGGATGACTGTCAGCGCCTATACTTCGCAGCACAGCGACAGTATACAGCCGAATACAGATGGAGCGGCTGTAAATGTAATAGACGGCAACCCGAATACATACTGGCATTCAACATACGGTAACAATCAGATAAGCCTTCCCCAGTCCGTGACGCTGGATCTTGGCGAAGAAAAAATGATTTATAAAGTGGATTATCTTGCCCGCCAGAATAATCAGAGCGGACGTGTCCATGTATATGGAATTGAAGTGAGCAACACTGGAACAGAAGGAGAGTTTACGGAAGTTGCCCGCGGCACGCTGACAAATACGACAGACTGGCAGGAAATTGAGATCATCCCCACAAATGCAAGATATGTACGCTTCGTGGCGTATCAGGCATACAGCACCATTACAGGAAGCTGCTCGCTTGCAGAACTTAAAGTGCATGAATACAGTGACGGCGTGATAGAGCAAGGAAATGAAGAGCGATTGGAAGCTTTGGTCAATGCAGCTGATGAGCTGGCAGAAGAAAATTATTCCGCCGTCACATGGGAAGCTTATGAAGCGGCACTGTCAGCAGCCAGGGCAGTGCTGGCCGCGGATGGGCCGGTCTCCCAGAATCTCATTGACCGCACGGCAGAAAATCTGAAAGATGCCCAGGATGCACTGGTTGATATCTCCAGGGCAGCGGACAGATTCGCTGCGATAAAAGCAGATAAAGACAAGTACACGCCTGCGTCATGGGAGGTATTTGAAGCATGGATGGCAGAGCATGAGCAGGAACTGGCAGATGCGGACACATCCAAGGCTGTAACGGACATGGTCGTGGCGCTCGTTTATCAGGCGGGGCAGCTGGCGGAAAAAGCAGATAAAACAGCTCTCCAGGCTCTCCTTACCGAGTACACGGAAACAGCTCCGTTAACAGAAGATGGTTATGAGGCGGACAGCTGGAACAGGTACCAGACTGCGATCACAGCCGCGCAGAGCGTAGTGGACAATGCCACTGCGTCTGCTCAGGATGTAACGGATGCGATAGCGGAATTGACAACTGCAAGGACAGAGCTGAAAGCGGACATGTCAGAGCTTCAGACATTGTATGATACTTATTCCGCATTAAAAGACACCGATTATCTGCCGAACGATGGCTGGACTGCAATGCAGAGTGCTTTGACAGAGGCGGATGCGATGCTGCAGGCAGGAACAGCCGCTCCGTCCCAAGTGGTTGATATGATCGCGAAATTGAATGAAGCATATCAGGCTTTGGCTCTCAGGCCGGGCACAGAGGCCCTGACAACCTTATATGATGCTCTGAAAAAAGAGTTGGCGGACCTCAGCGTTTATATGAGCGAGGGAGTCCGGAACATGGAGGCTGCGTTTAAGGCTGCCGAGGCCGTGCTGGCAGATCCCAGGACCGAAACGCAGGTACAAGAACAAATGGAAGCGCTGAATGCGGCTTATAATGCTTTGGTCCTGAAAGCGACGAATGAACAGATCCTGGATCTGACCGGTCTGGAGGAATCCCTGTCCCACATGGATGTGAGCGGACTAAGTGAAGCTCAGCGTCAGCAGGTGCAGGAAGTCAGGGAAGAACTTCTGGGGGCAATCGCGGCAAATGAGATCAGCGCGGATTATGCAGTGGAACTGCTGCAGAAAGCAGAAGCGGCAATGGCATTGGCAGGTACGGCAGGACAGCCGGGAAATCCGTCAGGAGGCAGCCCGTCCGGCAACAATCCGTCCGGCAGCGCCCTGTCCGGCACGGCCAGCGGGACTAACACTTCAGATAAAGGCAAGGCAGTGATGACAGGAGATACAGCAGACTTTGGATGGATGATCCTGATGCTGGCTGTAAGCGTGACAGCGGCAGCAGTAGTTTACCGCAGAAGAAGCGAGAAGAATTAGTCATGTGACAAATGCGTAAAGTCAACTAAGATCAATTTATGTATGCAGAAAGGGAAAAGCTCATGAAAAAAGTATGGAAAAGTTTGGCTTCGATGATGCTGGCTGCCGTGATGGTGATCACCACGGTGATGACATACCTTCCATCATTGGAGATTCTTGCTGCGCCTATCACAAAGCAAATGGCGCATTTAAAGGCGGGCAGCGGCAATGGCAATGGGCATTTCGGCGGTACGACGCCGGAGGCATTTGTCCTGTCAGACAGAGCGGATGTAACAAACGATAATTTCAGCTTCACGCTGAAGGTGGGAAGCACACAGGCAGAGACCCGATTCCGTTTTGTGAACAAATATGTAGACGATAACAACTGGTCTTTTATTGCATATGACGGAGCGAGTGGGTGGCTTTACCAGTATAAAGTCGATGGTATGGAGGCATGGCCCAATCTGACCGGGCTTCCGCCTCTTAACCAGAATGATGTGGTGGAAGTTTCCGGTTCCTATGGAGCGGATGGACTGAGTATTATAGTAAATAATACGACCACAAAACAGTCAGGAACAGCGACCGCCAATAATGAGACATTTGTGTCATTGGCAGTGCAGGGGGGACAGATTGGCTTTGGAGCCGGCACATTCGGGACCCAGTATACAGATATTTATTTTTCCGATGTGATTGTTGGCGAAACAGAGTATGAAACGTACAGCGCGTGGTCTCTTTATAGGGACGGTCTGACTGGCCAGACATGGGAGCCGTCTGTACCTGTCGTCGTCGGTGATGACGGAACAGAAGATCCGGAGCCGAGTACAGAAGGAAGAAAATGGATCACTGTTCAGGGTGGTTCCAACAACGGCGGCGGACACGCTTATGGCAATGGAAATGTTACCGCTCCGGCGCTTCTCCTTGATAATACACGGAAAATGCCGGTGGACGGAACGCTTTCACTTACACTGCGTCCGGTGAGCAGCCAAAACTGGGGCGTTTTCTATACATATCAGGATGACAATAACTGGCTCTATGTAGGTTATGACACGTCAAGCCACTGGTATTACCAGTATAACCTGAACGGAAGCGGGGCTTATGCTTCTATCTCAGGTCTTCCGGAGCCTGTGGTGGGACAGGAGATGGCAATCATGCTCACTCTTTCCAGAGAGCAGCTTGCAGTGACCGTGAATGGGACGCGGGTAAGTCAGTCTGTGCCAAATCTGCTTACTCTGGCAGAAAAGATTGCCGGAAATGGGAGATTCGGAGTGAAGACGAACGGTGCTACTAAGGTCGAATTTGCCGATATGGAAGTCGATGGAACATACTGCATGGATGATGAATGGGTATGGTGCGCGGATAGAAATGGACAGATCACGGAGACATATAATACTCCGGTAGAGCGTGTGAGCGGCAGGGTAACAAATAGTTCAAATGAAGCGATAGAAGGAGTTACCGTTCGGTTCGGCGTGAATTCCACCATCACTGATGGGGACGGCAATTATGTGTTCGAAGGTCTTGAGGTCGGCGAATATAATGTGGCGGCCACAGCGCCCGGATATCAGGCATATGAAAATACGGAAACCGTGGCAGAGAATGCGGATAATGTATTTAATATCCAGCTTACAGAAAAGGCTCCGATCAACCTTGAAGACTATGACTCCATAGCGTCTGATTATATAACAGTATATGTGGGGAAAGAGTTCCCGGTAGTTGCGAGATATGTGCTGAAGGATGAAAATGAGACGATCTTCCGCGCCCAGGAGACGCAGCTTAGTGAGATTGAGATAAACGGAACTTCGATCACGCCGACAGATATTACTGCAAATGTATCGGATAGCGGTGATTCCAAGTCATACGCCATGACACTTAAAGACGAGGGCGCAAATATCGATCTGTCCATGACAGTGGTGATCAGTGTGGATGACAATGATCTGACATGGGAGGTAACAGAGCTGACGAAGAATGAGGGATGTGCTGATATCTCCTCCATTGATATTCCACAGCTCAATCTCGTGTCCGTAGACGCAGTCGAGACAGACGCTGTGTTCAACGGAGCAAAAGCGTCCAACTCTACAGTTTCCAGCGGAGACAGAGAGATCACCTGGTCCGACGGTTTCAATCCGTCGACAACAGACGGCTATCTCTACGCCTTCCTTACGAACGGCAGCTTGAGCGCGGGTCTCTGGAGCAATTCCGAGATTGAAGGGGATCAGAGAGTGATCCTTAACAGCGGCGCCGATACCATGAGCCTTACAAGCGCAATGTGGTACTATGAAGATGGTGATGAGAATGCTCAGAAAAGAAGTAGTTATGATTATCCTGTAAGCGAACTTCCGTGCGCGAAGGTCTGCATCGCAGGAAATATCAACGGTGATGATGAGCTTGACTGGAATGACGGCGCGCTGGCTTTCAGAGATATCATGAACATCCCTCAGGGGGCGGAAGCGATCAAAGAACTTGTAAACTACCGCATTGTTATGAACTTTGCAAGTATGGTGTCCAATCCATATCTGACAACTGCGGACAATATCAAGAAGGTTTACCTTGCCACTGATGGACTTCCCCAGGCTGTTATGCTGAAAGGGTATGGCAGTGAGGGTCATGACTCCGCTAACTCCGAGTATGCTCATATTTCAGAGAGAGAAGGCGGTGTGGAGGACTTCCGGTCCCTGATCTCCATCGCTCATGATTATAATACAGAGATCGGCGTCCACATCAACGCTCAGGAAGCTTATCCGGAATCCAAGTCCTTTAATAATACGATGGTTTCCAACGGAGCCAGCAATGGCTGGGGATGGCTGGATCAGTCCTATGTCATTGACAAGCTGTGGGATCTTGGCAGCGAGGCGAGGTACAAGAGACTCGTACAGTTCTACGACCGTATCAACGGCACTGATTTTTACAGCGGTGACTGGGATGCCGGCGAATATGTAAAAGAATCTGAGGGAACTCTCAACGCTACAATGGAAGAAATCTCAAAGGATGCAGCCACGCGGGACGACAATATGGACTTCATCTACCTGGACGTATGGTATCAGGATTCATGGGAGACAAGGCGGATCGCGGAGCAGATCAATTCTCTGGGATGGAGATTCTCAACAGAATTTCCATACGAAGGCGAGTATGATTCCACATGGTCGCACTGGGCTACAGACGCGGCTTACGGCGGCAACACGACAAAGGGCTACAACAGTGAGATCATCCGTTTTATCCGCAATGACCAGAGAGACGTGCAGGTGATCAACTATCCGTCCTTTGGCGGAGCGGCAGACAACCCGCTGCTCGGCGGATACCGGCTCTATGGATTTGAGGGCTGGGGCGGTGACCAGGATTTCAATAAATATATCAGGGAGACGTTTACTGAGAACCTTCCGACAAAATTCCTGCAGCACTACTATGTGACTGACTGGGAGGATTATGCGGACGGCGAATCTCCGGCAGGCAATCAGGAGAAACAGATCACGCTGAAAAATGATGAAAATGACACCGTTGTTGTTACGAGAAACGAACAGCAGAGGAGTGACAGCTATATCGAGCGTACGATCACGCTCAACGGCAAAAAGGTCCTTGATGATGTAGAATACCTCCTTCCGTGGACAGACAGCGAAACAGGCGAAGAGAAGCTGTACCATTGGAATCTGGAAGGCGGCACAACGACCTGGGAGCTCCAGGATGACTGGGCAGGCCTTGCAAATGTTATCGTTTACGAACTGTCCGACCAGGGCAGGGGTGAGGGCCTGACCATTCCGGTTAATGGCGGCAGTATTGAGCTGACGGCAGAGCCGGAGACTGCATATGTAGTTGTTAAAGGAGAGTCTGCAAAAACACTGAAAGCAGATTTTGGCGAAGCAGACCATGTGGTCGACCCCGGCTTTAACGGTTACGCAGGAACCGGGGACGCTCTGGATGAGGCTGACTGGATCGGCGCTATCGATGATCCGTCAGTAGTTGTAGAAAAAGCATCCACAGGGGATCAGAGGCTGGCGTTCAACAGTCCGTCTAAAGATGTGGCGGTGACGACGCAGATCTCCGGATTAAAGACCGGCGTGGAGTATGTTGCCGAGGTGTATGTGGACAATGAAAGCGACTCGCGCGCCGAGATAGCTGTGAATACAGGAAGCGGCAGCGTTTCCAACTACACGATGCGCTCAATCGCGCCGAACTATGTGAAGAGTGATCAGAAACACAGTACGAATATGCAGCGTATGCAGGTGTCCTTTACGGCAGAGGGACCGACGGCAAGCCTTACTTTGTTCAGGGAAGCCGGCGTTGGATCTACCTATATGGACGATATCCGTATTGTAGAGATCACACTGAATAATTACGATGAAAACGGAAACTTTACACAGGATTTTGAGTCCGTGGTACAGGGACTGTATCCGTTTGTCCTTGGTCCGGCCCAGGGAGTCAGTGATCCGGTCACTCATCTGTCAGAGCTTAACGCTCCATATACACAGGCGGGCTGGCAGAATAAAAAGGCAACCGATGATGTGATCGAAGGCGAATGGTCCGTAAAGCATCATGGGAAAAATACAGGTATCATTTACCAGACCATCCCGCAGAACTTCCGGTTCGAGGCAGGCAAGGTATACACGGTGGAATTTGATTATCAGTCAGGACCGGACAAAGCATATGCCATGGTGATCGGCGACGGCACCACCTATACACTTCCGACGGAAGAGCAGTATCTTGAGCAGAAGACCGGAGGCGGTGAGGCGAATACCGGACATGTGACAATGCAGGTGGTCGGCAGCGGCAGCGGACAGACATGGATCGGTCTGTATGAGAATGGAAGCAGGGCAAACGGCGCTATTGAAACCGGTGAGAAGGACTTTATCCTTGATAACCTGAGGATCACAGTTGATGAGGACGCGGTGGCAGCGTTGATTGAGAGTACAAGCCTGTTCGTAGGAGAGACCGCGGCTGTGACCGGAAGCAATCTGGATCAGATCACATGGACGAATACAGATGACAGCGTGGCTGTCCTGGATAAAGATATGACAGTAAGCGCTCTGAAAGCGGGGACAACAATGCTGACCGCAGCATATCCGGACGGCACTTCAGATGAGTTTGTCATCATAGTAAGCGACAGTGTGCAGACTGAGATTCCGGCAGAGGAATTGGGCAGCTTCACGGCAAACGCGAACACAGAAGAGACGGCCTCCGAGAGCGCGGGCGCATCCCAGGCCGTGGACGGAAATCCATCCACTTTCTGGCACTCCAGTTACTCAGGGGGACAGTTTGTGGTAAGCTCGGCAAATCCGGCAATCCTGACGGTAGATCTGGGACAGGATACTCAGATCGGAGGCTTCAGGTTCCAGCAGAGGCCGAGCGCTAACAATGGTATTGTACAGCAGTTCAGCTACAGGATCCTTGACGCGAATAAGAATCCTCTGGCTGAAGGAGACAGCACGGAGGTTCCGGCCGGAAGCCGGACAGGCGGCGCTTGGATAACAGCAGTCCTTGCGGATAATGTAGAAGGCGCAAGATACATTGAGATATCTGTCGAGCAGGGACAGGGGAACTTTGCCGCCATTGCGGAAGTGGTTCCGATCCGTGTGCAGAATGTGGCGACAGGTGTCGTCCTTCCTCAAGAAATGTCTATCGGAGAAGGGCAGACATCGGCTCTTACCGCAACACCGGATCCCGAAGGCACGATCCTTAAAGGGCTTGTATGGAGTTCCTCGGATGCGGAGACAGTATATGTGGACAGCTATGGAAATGTGACTGGACTCAAAGCCGGAAGCGCGGTCATTACGGTGTCAAATGCAGCAGGCTTAAAAGCATCGTGTACTGTGACGGTCACAGCGGGAGAGAATCCACCGGCCGGGGATATAACCGCGCCGACAGCGCCGGCTGATCTGAAGGCAACGAACGTAACGTCTTCCTCGATCACGGTTACATGGGCTGCATCCAGTGACGATACAGGGGTTGCAGGATATGAGATCTTTGTAAACGGTATCAGCGCCGGCAGGGTAACAGGCAGAGAAGCGGTCATCGGCAACCTCAAGGCAGATACGCAATATGAGATCACGGTAAAAGCGTATGATGCGGCAGGTAATGTTTCCGTGGCAGTATCCATCACGGCCAGGACGGCGGCAGCGGCCCCGGGTAATGCGCAGCAGCCGGGAAGCGGCACTGCGGGAGGTACGGTTTCAGGCAATCCGACGGTAACAGCGGTACAGACCGGAGATGAGTCGCTGATAGCAGTGTTCGTCATTGCTGCGGCGGCAGCGGCAACAGTGGCGGCCACGGTCATCATGAGGCAGCCGCGCAGAAGGACTGTCAGGGGAAAAAGAAGACCCAGAAACTCAGAAAAACCTTGAAATCATTTTTGCAAAGAGTTATATTTGGTAAAGTAAAAGGAATAAAATCTTCGGGGTCGGGTGTAAGTCCCAACCGGCGGTATAGTCCGCGACCCGCTCAAAGCGGCTGAACCGGTGACCTCCTGTATTTATGGCAGGGGGGATTCCGGTACCGACAGTATAGTCTGGACGAGAGAAGAGAACAAACTTACCGGAATACACATATTCCGTAAGCAGTTTCATAGGGAAAGGTAATAAACCCCGGACCATGGTGTCCGGGGTTCTTTCTATCCGAAGGAAGGAGCGGAACATTTCTATCCTTCTATGTGACGGTCTCTCCTTAGATAAGTTCCTTTTTCAAAAAGAATAACAGCCCTGGAGAGGGCGGGAAAAGGAGTGATCAAAATGTCAGAGCAGACACAGAATGTGACGGCAAACAACAGGACGGTGAAGGTGGTCAAAATGGGGGTGATGGTAGCAATCTCGGTCGCCCTGGTGTACCTGATCCACTTTCCCATTTTCCCGGCAGTCTCATTTCTCGAGTATGACCCGGCTGATATACCGATCCTGATCGGCACATTTGCCTTTGGACCTCTGGCCGGACTTGTGCTGACCCTGGTGACGTCCATTGTCCAGGGACTGACCGTAAGCGCGGGCAGTGGGCTTTACGGTATTCTTATGCATGTGATAGCCACAGGCGTTCTCGTAGCTGTTTCAGGAGGGATTTATCACAGAAAGAAGACGAGAAAAGCGGCGGTCATCGGACTGGTGTGCGGTATGGCAGCCATGACGGCGGCGATGATAGGGGCAAACATGGTCATTACCCCGATCTTTATGGGTGTGCCGGCAAGCGCGGTGTGGGAGCTGATGCCTTTTATAGCGGCTTTTAATATCATGAAAGCAGGGATCAATGGAGCGGTTACCTTTATCCTGTATAAAAGGATGGCGAATTTCCTCCGCAGATAATGTGTAAATAAAAAAGTGTCAATAACTTTTGAAAATGTCACTTTTTAATATTAAGTTTTGCTTGAGAGAAT
>ERZ1090864.275-NODE-275-length-28766-cov-9.988820_pt1 | contig 28766 bp, 24 predicted proteins | sample MGYA00478479_ERZ1090864 | MGnify/ENA primary metagenome ERZ1090864 (study PRJEB33644, sample SAMEA5815743) | chicken gut metagenome | biome: Chicken; feature: Gastrointestinal Tract; material: Caecum | place: Ireland | collected 2019-01-01 | study: A study of the...
TTTCAAGTTAACCCCGCTTCCCTCCTCTCCACCCGCCACTTCCCCATACCCTTCTGCGCCGCCATCCACCCCCCCCAACCACCCCAAACGGGGTGAACTGCAGCCCCAACTGCAGTTCACCGCCCGCACTTTGTTCTTATTTATACCACACAGCGGCCTCATAAGGCTTCAGCACCATCGCTGCGCCCTCCGTCGTTTCTTCTCCCTGATAATTTCCGAGCACCTTGCGGAATCCTTCCAGCTCAGGCGCGCCTTTCCATGTATATTCTTTCCCATAGAAATTCGCGACCATGACCAGTTCATGCCCTTCGTATGTCCTGCGGTAAGCGAACACAGACGGGTCATGCTCTGCCAGAGGCTCGATGTCTCCATAAGCGATCACATCCAGCTCTTTTCGCAGTGCGATAAGCTTCTGATAATAATGGAAGATGGAATCCTCATCCTTCAGCTGGTCAGCCGCATTGACCCTGACATGGTTGCCGTTGACCGCGATCCACGGTTCTGCGCTGTCCTCCGCTGCAAAGCCCGCGTATCTGGAATCATCCCACTGCATCGGCGTGCGCCCGTTGTCCCTGGAGTGCACCTGCACGATGCGCAGCGCATCTGACGGGGACATGCCCTTGTCCTGGAGGATCTGATAGTGGTTTAAGCTCTCCACATCGCGGAACTGCGAGATGTCCGTGAAATCCGTGTTCGTCATGCCGATCTCCTCGCCCTGGTACACATACGGCGTGCCTCTCAGGCAGTGGATGACCGTTCCCAGCATCTTCGCGGATTCCTTCCAGTATTTCCCTTCGTCTCCGAAACGGGATACTACACGGGGCTGGTCATGGTTGCACCAGAAGACCGCATTCCATGCATTGTGCTCCGCCATCTTTGTCTGCCACTCAAAGATAATATCCTTCAGCTTCTGGAAATCCGCAGGCACGAGCACCCATTTCTCATTGCCCATGAAATCTACTTTCAGGTGATGGAAGCTGAATACCATGGACAGCTCCCCTGTATCCCGTCCCGCGTACTGATAGCAGTTTTCAATGGATGTGCTGGACATCTCTCCCACAGTCACGATCTCCGCGTCTGTACCGAATGTCATGTCATGGAGTTCTTTCAGATATTTATGGATGTTCGGGCCGTCCGTATAATACTTCCGCCCGTCCCCGGTCAGGTCATCCTCAAACACACTCTTGCTGATCAGGTTTACCACGTCAAAACGGAATCCCTTTACACCTTTGTCCATCCAGAACCGGACGATCTTCTGGACCTCGCGCCTTACATTTTCATTGTCCCAGTTCAGATCCGCCTGCGTCACATCGAAAAGATGCAGATAATATTCATCAAACTTCTCCACATACTCCCATGCGCTTCCGCCGAACTTACTCTCCCAGTTCGTCGGCGCACTGCCGTCCGGTTTCCCCTTGCGGAAGAAAAAGAAATCCTTGTAATATTGATCCCCTTCCATCGCTTTCCGGAACCACTCATGGCGCGTGGAAACATGATTAAACACCATATCAAACATCAGCCCGATGCCGCGCTTATCCGCCTCGGCGATCAGCTCCTCCACGTCAGCCATCGTGCCGTAACGCGGATCGATATTATAATAATCCTCCACATCATATCCATTGTCATTCTGCGGCGATACAAAGAAAGGTGTCAGCCAGATATAGTCAGCACCAAGCTCTTTGATATAATCCAGCTTCCCGATCACCCCGCGCAGATCCCCGAGACCGTCCTTGTTCGTGTCACAGAAAGACTTCGGGTAAATCTGATAAACCGTACTCTTCCTAAAATCTTTATGCATAATTATTCACTCCTTTTGTGAATTTTCTGTGAAGGGGTCAGACCCCTTTTAAAAGGGGTCTGACCCCGTTCACACTTTTTTCACATTTACTCCCAACTGATAACTACTGTCTCTCCTGCCTTGACGTCCATTCCCGTATGCATGGTGATGCCTGACGCGCTGCCTTCTGCTGTCACGATCAGCATGGTCGTGCACGGATGTCCTGCTGCCCTGATCTTTTCGGGGTCGAACTCGATCAGCGGCTGTCCTGCCTTTACGCGGTCTCCTTCTTTTACGAGGAGCTTAAATCCGTCGCCGCCCATGTCTACGGTATCCACGCCTACATGGATCAGGAGTTCTACGCCGTTTGCAAGTGTCAGCCCGCACGCATGGCCTGTGTCAGCCATTACTACGGACACGTCGCAGTCTGCCGGAGCTGTGACGACTGTGTTAGTCGGTTCGATCGCAACGCCGTCGCCCATGATCTTCTGTGAGAATACTTCGTCCTCTACTTCTGTGATCGGTATTACTTTTCCGTCAAGGATGGATTTCAGTTCTTTTACGTCCTGTCCATTCCCGGCAGCCGCCTTTGCAGCATCTGCGCTGCCGGAAGCGTTCTTTTCCTCTAAAGCGGCGCTCTTTTCAGAAACCGCATCTACAGTATCCGCCGCCTTCGCGCCCTCTGCTTTCACTGTATTTTCTTTTCCGAATCTGTCTTCTCTGGAAAGTTTGATCTTTCCTACGATAAATGTCAGGACGAAGGGCACTACGATCGCCACTGCCATTGCCAGGAGGAAGATCGGGTAATACTGTGCTTTGATGGATAAGATACCCGGGAGGCCGCCCACACCGATACTCAGCGCCTCCACTCCGAATCCGACGGAGATCATCGCCGCACAGCAGGAACCAATCATGCCGCACACAAGCGGGAATACATATTTCAGGTTGACACCGAAGAGCGCCGGCTCTGTAACTCCGAGGTAACAGGAGATGCACGCCGGTACGTTGACCTGCTGCGCGCGCTCATTCTTCTTCTGGAGCACGCTCATCGCGAGCACGCTGGAGCCCTGCGCGATATTGGACAGCGCGATCATAGGCCAGAGGATCGTGCTCTGCGCCGGAGTGTTCAACAGCTGTGAATCAATGGCATTCGTCATATGGTGCAGACCGGTCATAACGAGCGGCGCATACAGAAGACCAAACACAGCCGCGAACAGGAATCTGAAATCGGATGTAAGTCCCGCGTACACCACATCACCGATGGCATTTCCGATCGTCCAGCCGATAGGCCCGACTACCATGTGTGCGATAAATACCGCAGGAACTAAGGAGCAGAACGGCACCACGATCATACTGATCACTTCCGGACAGATCTTCTTAAAGAACTTCTCCAGGTACACCAGGACGAATCCGGCCATCATCGCCGCGATGACCTGCCCCTGATAACCGATCATCTGTACCTTCGCGAACCCGAAATCCCATACCGGGATCTCATCCGCCGGCGTTGTCGCAACATTGAATCCGTTCAGGAGCTGTGAGGATACCAGCGTCAGCCCGAGGATGATACCGAGGATCTGCGTGGTCCCCATTTTCTTTGTGATCGACCATACAATGCCCACAGGCAGCAGATGGAAGACCGCCTCGCCGATCAGCCAGAGGAAGCTGTCCACTCCCGCCCAGAACTGCGAGATCTCAACCAGTGTCTTTGTGCCGTTTTCAAAAAGATCGATGGAATCGATCACATTTCGGAAGCCCAGTACAAGACCTCCGCAGATCAGGGCCGGGATCAGCGGTGCAAAGATCTCTCCCAGAGCGCCCATGATCTTCTGCACCGGATTCTGGTTCGTCTTTGCCGCCGCCTTCACCGCATCCTTGCTCACGCCCTCGATCCCTGCGTAAGCCGTAAACTCATTGTAAAATGAAGCCACATCGTTCCCGATGATGACCTGGTACTGTCCCGCCTGTGTAAATGTCCCTTTTACGCTGGGCAGGTTTTCGATTTCCTCCTCATTCGCCTTCTTCGAGTCGACCAGGACAAAACGCATCCTTGTCATACAGTGGGAGACTGCCTGGATGTTTTCCTTCCCGCCGACGAGTTCCAGCAGACGTTTTACGTCACTTTCATACTTTCCCATCGCTTCTCTTCCTTTCCTGTTTTTTGCCGGGTTTCCGTATAGTATGAGCATTCCCTGATCCGAGCCGACGCAAACCCTAACTTGTTTGAACAACTTCAATATATCACTCTTGTTTAAACATGTCAACGGAAATTATGCCCATCCAGCCGCATCCATGCATCTTTGGCGGTTTTATCCAAAAATCCCAGGCAATTTACAGCAAAACTGCCCAATCATTTCTGAGCATTTTCTCTTGATTTTCCTTCTCATCGTTTTATAATAGAAATAGATGTTTAAACAAGGGGTTTTTACTATGCCGAAAGCTATCTATGACCATATTTACAAAGACCTGAAAGAAAAGATCGAGACCGAAGTGTACGCCTACCAGGAGATGCTCCCCTCGGAAAACACGCTCGTCCGGGAGTATGGCTGTTCCCGCAACACCGTGCGCCGGGCGATCGCCGAGCTGACAGCGGACGGCTATGTACAGCCCATGCACGGCAAAGGCGTCCGCAATATTTTCCAGCCGGTGGAGCAGGCAGCCTACACGGTGGGCGGGATCGAGTCCTTCAAAGAATCCTCCATCCGCAATAAAAAACAGGCTTACACCCGGACCCTGCAGTTCACGGACATCACAGCGGACGAAAAGATCGCAAAAAAAACAGGATTCCGCAAAGGAACCCTGCTCCTCTATATCCAGAGGCTCCGTTTCCTGAACGGGATCCCTCTGATCCTGGACCACAATTATTTTCTGAAAGACGCTGTCCCCGGGCTCACCCCGGAGATCGCCTCCCAGTCTGTCTACGAGTACCTGGAAGGCACCGTGGGGCTTACCATTGCCACCAGCAAGCGGACCCTCACCGTAGAGCACGTCACCCAGATCGACGAAAAATACATCGACCTGAAAGGCTACAACTGCATGGCCGTCATCACGAGCCAGACCTTTGACGACAATGGGATCCAGTTTGAATACACACAGTCACGGCATCATCCGGACTATTTTCAGTTCCAGGATGTGGCGACGCGAAAGACGCGCTGATATCCGTCACCCCTTTGCCCGCATTGGGATGGATCTGCGAATAGACCGCGTCCGCGAAGAACACGGCCAGGAGCGCAGTGCAAACGATCTTCAGCCGCTTTTCGCTGACCCGGCTCACCAGGTTGTCCGCCATGGGCGCGATGGCATACGTGATCGCCAGCCCTCCGATGCCGAATACAAGGAGTCCCTCCGCGCAGATCCGGCCGTTCAGGTTCAGGAAATACCCGCTGTAATCCCACCACTTCATGCCGCCTGTCACGATCTCCATGACCAGGGAAGTCATATACTCCAGGAATCCGCAGACCACGATCGTAGCGGTAAATTCCAGCGCAGGATTTCTCCGCAGTCGGTACAGGAGCGTAAGGATCAGCACAGACCCAGTCCCGTAGATCGGGAGCCACGGGCCGTGCAGGGCGCCGCGGTTCACGAAATCCCCATAGCTCACCAGGTGCATCCCCACTTCCCACAGCCATCCGAAGAAGGACAGCCCCAGAAAAATCACGATCAGAGACCACACAGAGTAATGGCGCATGTAATTTAATGACTGCACCAGTTTCCGCCGGTTCTCCTCCGGGATCGGATAGAGCCTTACAGGATATGCCTCTCCCTGTGTGTCATCGATGAGTTCATAAACCCTCACCATCTCCGCCTGCCGGCGTTCATACTCCCGTTCTTCCTCCCTGCGCATAAAGAGCACACCGAAATTCCGCGCCAGGAACCCTCTCCAGCCGGTCAGGCCGTTCTTTTCTTCCGGCGCATGGGCCACTACTTCCAGCACGTCCGCATACCGCTCTCTGAGCAGGCTTTCCGCCGGTTTTTCATAGAGATACCTGTCGAAAAGGAGTTCCGCTCCCGGGATGCCCTTCGCCTTTGCCTCCGCCCTGATCGCCGCGTAATACTGCGTAAACGCCGCCGTCTTATAAGGATTGGTAAAGAGCACGTTGAAAACGCCCATCGTCAGCAGGCCCAGGAACTCCCAGCCGAGAAAGGACAGTTCAAAGACAAAACACTCCCACTTGTGCCCTTTCATCATCCGCCGTGACAGAGTGACCGCCTGACGCGCGGTCATATCCGGATTCTCCGCCACGATATACGGCACAAGATAATACGAGTAATGCTTTACCGCGATCCCCACGATCGTCAGGCACCACAGAGAATAAAACACATATTTCACAAACATCGTCCAGGAAGCTTTCATCCATTTCTTTACCCGGAGCAGGAATACGAACCGCTGTGTTGTCACCCGGTCATAGAGGAGGCCTTCCATAAAAACTCTCCTTATAACTACAGGGAACGTATTCTGGACCAGGAACCAGAAAAAGAACATCAGCAGCGCTCCCAGCACGATCAGGATCATAACGCCCGCATTTTCCGAGCCCGTGACCGAGGCGATCGCTGCCACTGCCGTCACGATAATGGAACCGGATGTGACCTGGTTCACAATGCCTGAGAACACGCCTCTTGTGCGCCCGAAGGCAGGATTTCCGCTGTTCGCGTGCTCGATCGCATTCTCCTTGATCTGCTCTGACATCTCTCTGCCCATCTGGGTATCCCCCTCCGCGATAGTCCGGAGCACATCCGCCCAGCCGATGCTGCGCATATTTGTCTTCACATTATAACTTCCCCCGCCGCTCAGATCATCCCCGATCTGTTCGGATGTCTGCTCATACGTCTGCGCCGAAGAAAAATTCAGCGAGCTCCTGAACTCCGCCGCCAGGAACGCGGCGATGAGGCAGGCCGCCACAAAAATAAAGTAGTGCTTTTTCAGGGATGCCTTCCCCTGCTTTTTCATCTGTTTTCTCGTCATCTTCTGTTTCTGCCGGCACCCGGCCCCTGCCCGTGCCTCTCCTTCCTTAACATTCAAACCTTTCTCATGCCCCGCATTTTCCAGAGCGTACACCGCCGCTCCGGCTGCGCCGATGACCACATGCCCGTGAATATATCCGCGATCCACATATGATCTTCTCCACATCCTGTTTCCCTTACCAATTAAAAAGAGTCTGGGAAATTTTACATTTTCCAGACTTTTTCAGTTTCTGATCTGATCATTCCTGATACATTATAATCCATGGCCAGGCGTTCCGTCTATATTGTTTTGGGATTTATTTTTAAGATCCCGTCCGGATCTTTGCCAGGATCTTCTTAAACTGGACCGTAAACAGGATCGCCGTAAACGTCACAGCGAACAGGTCCGCGATCGGTTCCGCCATATATACAGCCAACGTCTGATCGGACCTTATGATCTGCGGCATAATGTAAATGAGCGGGATCAAAAGGACAAACTTCCTCATCACCGCGACAACGATCGACTCCACCGCCTTTCCAAGCGCGTTGAATGTCATCTGGCACGCCATCTGTATCCCGAAAAGGAACATGGACGCCATATAGATCCTCAGCGCTGTCCCGGTGTAGTCCATCAGCTCCGCGTCAGATGTAAACATCGCCGCAAATCCTCCCGGGAACAGCATGACAAGCAGCCACAGAAGAGCAGCATACGTCATGCTGACCTTCAGGAGCAGCTTAAACGCAGACCGCACCCTGGCCGTATCCCCGGCTCCGTAACAATAGCTGATGATCGGCTGGGCGCCCTGCCCCAGTCCCTGGAGCGGGAGCATCGCAAACTGCATCACACTCGTAAGGATCGTCATCGCTCCCACCGCGATATCGCCGCCGTATTTCTGGAGAGAGCTGTTAAAGCACACGGAGATCACACTCTCGCTGGCCTGCATGATAAACGTCGCCACACCGAGGGCAAGGCAGGGCAGGATGATCTTCGGCGTAAGCCCCAGGTTCTTTTTCCTGATCTTCAGGAACGTCCTCTTCCCGCACAGGAAGCTTACCACCCAGATACAGGAAAGCGCCTGGGAAATGATCGTCGCGAGTGCCGCTCCCTTCACATCCATATCAAGGCCAAAGATAAAGATCGGGTCCAGGATGATATTTGCAACCGCACCGATCAGTACCGAGAGCATCCCTGTCTTCGCAAATCCCTGGGCCGTGATAAATGCATTCATCCCGAGAGTGATCTCCACGAAGATCGTCCCCAGGGCATAGATATTCATATAGGACACACCGTACCCGATCGTGTTCTCGCTGGCCCCGAACGCCATGAGGAAATCCCGGTTCCAGATCAGCAGTACGGCAGTTAATACAACGGAAATAATGATCTGCAGTACAAAGCAGTTCCCAAGCGTCTTTTCCGCTGATCCCTTATCTTTCTTTCCCATAAAGATCGACGCGCGGGGCGCGCCGCCGTATCCGACGAGCGCCGCGAATGCGGAAACGATCATGATCAGCGGCATGCATACGCCCACTCCCGTCAGCGCGGTCGCGCCGATATCCGGGATATGCCCGATGTAGATCCTGTCCACGATATTGTACAGCATATTGATCAGCTGGGCTGCCACTGTGGGCAGAGCCAGCTTAAGGAGCAGTTTTCCCAGGGGCTCTGTCCTCAGGAACTCCTTATCCTGGGCTGCCCCGCTCTCGCTCCGGTTACCGTCTGTCTGCTTTTCTGCCGGTTTTCGTCCTGTCTGCTTTTCTTCTGTCTGTTTTTGCCCTGTCTTTGTCATGATTTTCCCCTGAGAAGCCGTTTTTAAAGAAACTTATTTTACAAAAGGCATTATAACACCCCGGTCCAATATGTCAAGAAACGCCCCGGGCTCATTCACAGCCCCTGTCCGCTTTGTCGATCCTGCGGTATGCGATCTCCAGTAAGATCAGATTCAGGAAGGCAAACACTGCCAGATACAGGGGCATGATCCATATGCCAAATGTTTGCTGCAGCCCGCCAAAGACCAGAGAGCCAAACGAGGCAATAAGCCCATCGCTCATTCCCTGTTTTGTTCCCGCAAAATAACTTGATGTCCACAAAAAGCTGGTTGTCTCTCCCGCGCAGTAAGAGAAAAAAGCGGTCAGTGTCAGGGAAAGGATACAGACAGCAAGGATTCCGATCTGGACATATGCCGTCCACCGGTATCCTTCATTCCAATGCGCATATTTCAGCGCCAGCGCCATAAGATTCGGGCTGATGATCGCTCCCAGTCCATAAAAACAGTGCAGAAAATTCATCACGGAAGACGGATAATTATTTGCAACATAATGGTTGAGCGCAGCATCAACAGAACCCGCTCCCAATCCATATGGAACCGCGAACAAAAACAACATCCAGTACTGTCCGGCAAAAGAAAAGCCGAGCAGTCCCACAACTGTCAGGCAGATCGATACGACTACGATCCATTTTGTATGTATCAAAAAGATTTCCTGTTCTGCCATAAAACTGTAACGCCTTCTGACTGTCCCCAGAATACCACACTTCTCCAGATAGAACAAGCGTTCTTTTTTTCAGGGAACAAAAAATTAAAGGCAATTCATCCCCCGCCTTCGGCAGGGGAATTCTTGCCACCTCTTCGTTACTTTCTCTCTTATTCACGGGTATCGATCGCACCCTCATTTTTATTTCTTTCCCGAACTAATAATTCCAGAATATCGAGCATACGCCGGATTGTCATTTCCCGTTGTTCTATCATTTTTTCCGCAGCTTCGATTCCTGCCTCATCCAAATCTGCCAACTGCTGCAGAGCTGTTTCGAGACCCCCTGATTCATTCAGGATCTTCTCAATCATCTGTAAGATAAAAGTTATCTCCGTTCTTTCGTCAGAGCGCAGATGCTCCATATTCTTTCGCCTCCGTTTCGTCAGTCTCCTATAGCATTCCTATGATAAATTGTCTTTGTCGGATACAGACTATCCTTCAGACACCAGGTCATATTTCACCACGTCCATATTCACTGTTCCGTCTGCGAAGAACGAGATCCCGTCCGCTGCCTGGTCCGTATACATAGTCGCTGTCATGACCTGTTCGCCGTCGTTTACGAAGACTTCCACGCTGAACCGGTCGAGGATCACCCGCAGTTTCAGCTCTCCGCTTGTGCTGTTCACAAGGCTTCGTCTCTGGTGGATGATCGCCCTTCTGGAACCGGAGAATTTCCGGTCTACCTTGAGGACCGACTCGTGGGGGCGGAAGCTGACCGCTGTCTGGTACTTCTCATCCTGGGCGAAGCGCAGGGCGAACTTCTGATACAGCTTCTCTCCGTCCGCCGGACGCAGGGTCAGTTCCATGTCCACTTTTCTCCCCCTGATCCCGTTCAGGCTGATCACGTCGGAGAATGTGACATTGTGGTATTCCACCTTGTTTCTTCTCATTTCGTCCAGTTCCCGCACCGGTCTCTGGTAAAGACGCCCGTTTTTCAGGAACAGTTCCCGCGGCAGGCTCATCTGGCCGAACCACTTTTCCTCCGGAGCACGGAGATTGCAGGCGTCCCAGTTCTGCATCCAGCCGATCATCACGCGCCTGCCGTCCGGAGTCAGAACTGTCTGGGGCGCATAGAAGTCAATCCCGTAGTCGATCGCCTGGTCATGTTCTTCTGTGAAAGTTCCTGTCTCCTCGTCATACTCTCCGATCAGGCAGAGGGTGCCGTTTCCGTTATGGTATTCAAACCCTTCCGGCAGCATATCCTGGGGGCTTGTCAGCAGGACCCATTTACCGTCCAGCCTGAAGAAATCCGGGCATTCCCACATCTTGCCGAACCGGTTATTGTTCGCGGCGAGCACGCTTTTAAACTTCCACCGAAATCCGTCCGGGCTGGTGTACAAAAGGATCTGCCCGCTTCCGTCCGCCGGCCGGTTACCGACTACGCAGCAGTAGGTGCCGTCTTCCGCCTGCCACATCTTCGGATCCCGGAAGTCATGGACACTGCTTCCTTCCGGGATATCGTTTTTGTCCAGCACCGGATTCCCCGCACACTTCTCATAATCCACGCCGTCGCCCACGGCAAGGCACTGGGTCTGCGTATCGCAGTGTTCTCCATTCTCCTTACGCTCGCGCAGCACTCCGGTGTACATCAGCAGCTGTCTGCCGTCCGGGAGCGTCAACGCGCTCCCGGAAAAGCAGCCGTCCCGGTCGTAAGCCTCGTCCGGCGCCAGAGCTGCCGGGAGATAATCCCAGTGCAGGAAGTCTTTCGTCACCGCGTGTCCCCAGTGCATGGAGTCCCAGTGCGGTGCATATGGGTTGTACTGGTAAAACAGATGGTACTGTCCATTATAATACGAGAATCCATTGGGGTCGTTCATCCAGCCGGTCCGCACTGACAGATGAAAATCCGGGCGTTCCTCCTGCTTTATCATTTTCTCAGATGCCTCTTCGTATTTTCTTGCTTCACGCAGTGTCTGACTTGTCATATCGATCCGATTCCTTTCCTGCTTAGTTTTCTGCCGCAGCCCCAGCAGATCCCGCTTCCATTTCCGCAAGGGATTCCTGATAGCTGTCGAAATATTTCTGCTTGATCTGGAGGTATTCTGACAGGCCGTAATCTTCCATCTTCTGGAGATACTCGTCCCACTCTTCCTCGATGCCGCCGTTTAAGATCCAGTCCGCTTTCTTCTGTTCCGCGTACTTTTTAATATCTGTATCCAGCTGCGACACTCTGTTCGTGTCGTCAATGCTCATAAATACATTCGGGTATACATACTTGCTGTGCATATCGTCCAGATAAACCTCATGCATATTGTCGAGGCGCCACTTCGCATCGTCCGGCTGTGTTACATAGACGTCATAATAGTCGTTCAGCACAGCCAGCGGGCCGTTGACAGACTGCGCCTGGCGCACTTCCACCGGGGAAGCGTCCCCCAGGTCGAGATGTTTGAGCATCGGTTCGCCCTCGGCGTTCGTGCCCATCTCAAAAATGTTATCCGCGTCCTTCTCCCCGTAGGTGCCCCAGTTGTTCTGCGGAGACTGGAGGGGAGCGTACATCTGGTCGATCCATGCCGCCGCAAGAGCCGTATCCCGGCAGCTTGTGGTGAGCACGCATCTTCCGCGGTCAAATCCGCTGGTCTCGCTTCCATTCTGCCTTGTGATATTGACAAGGCCGTCCGGTCCCGCAAGCGCCGGCATCATCACGTAGTCCTCATAGTTGTCGATATTGGCGATATCCCAGGTAAAGCAGAGGCCGTATCTGTGGTTCTTTCCCTTTGCCACATAGGTGGACCACTCCTGAGTAAATGCCTCCGGGTCTACAAGATCCTGTTCGACAAGAGAGTGGAGCCACTCGATCCCTTCCTTATAGCCTTCCTGCACTGCTGTATAGATCACTTCTCCATCGTCTGTCACCGCGAAATGATCTCCGGTATCACCATAGCCTTCCCCGAAGCCGTTGATCAGGATCGCGGGATCCTGGTCGCCGTTGTTGATGATAAACGACATGGGGATCACATCGCCCTCGATATCAAATTCCTCTTCAAGGGCGTCCGCGTTATCGCGGAACGCGATCAGCGCCTGCTCCAGTTCATCCGTTGTAGTCGGCACATCGAGTCCGAGGAAATCCAGCCATTTCTTATTAATATACGGGATATCGCCGATGGCCTGGATCGCTTCTTTGCCTTCGCCCAGCTGCTCGATCCACGGGAACGAGTAGATATGCCCGTCCGGCGCAGTGACCATGGTCCGGTACTCCGGATATTTCTCAAACACAGCCTGAAGATTCGGCATATATTTGTCGATCAGGTTTTCCAGTGGGATGATGATCCCCTGCTTTGCATACCGGAGCAGGTCATAGTCGTTCATGCCCGCCGTGAAAAGTCCATCCGGCAGGTTTCCGAACTGTGCCAGCGCGAGGTTTTTCTTATCTGCAAACTGGTCGTCCACAAAACATGTCCAGTCAATATGTACATTGGTCTGCTCCTCCAGCCTCTGGAAGATCAGCTTGTCATTGGGCTCCTGCGTGGTCGTCGCCGGAGCGCTTGTGATAAACGAAAGTTCTTTCGTCTCTTTGAGCGGAAATGTCACTTCTTCGACCGGGGTATCCGGATCTGTATCTGCAACCTGCGCATTCCCGCCGCTGCACCCGAACAGGGACAGTGTCAATATGAGGGACAGGCCAAGACCTGTCAGTCTCTTGATCCTATTTTTCATCGATTCTCAGCCTCCTAACCTTTTACAGAACCTACCATGATCCCTTTGTCAAAATACTTCTGGAAGAACGGATACATGATCAGAAGCGGAAGGCTCGATACAACGATCGTCGCGTATTTCAAAAGCTCCGCCACCTTTGCCATCTCCGCCGTGCTCTGGATATCCGCGATCATACCCGGCTGAGGAGTATTCTGTACGAGGATCGATCTCAGCACAAGCTGCAGCGGCTGCATATCCGCGTCGTTTAAGTAGATCATGGCATCGAAATAGCTGTTCCACATTCCCACGAAGGACCACAGCGCCAGTACGGCGATGATCGGCTTGCACACCGGCAGCATGATCTTGAAGAAATGCTGGATCTCGCTTGCCCCGTCCAGCGCGGACGCCTCCCTGAGCTCTGTCGGGATCGACTGGAAGTATGTTCTTGCGAGGATCATGTTCCACACGTTGAACGCTCCCGGAAGAAGGATCGCCCAGACCGTATTTACCATGTGCAGGTTATTGATCAGGATGAACGTGGGGATCATACCGCCGCCGAAAAACATAGTGATCACAAAAATAATATTAAAAAACTTACGTCCTACAAATTCCTTCTTGGACATCGGATAAGCGGCGAGCAGTGTAACAAATACAGAAATCACCGTAAATGCCGCCGAATAGAAGAATGAGTTGGCAAAGCCCCGCCAGATCATATCATTCTCCAGCACACGCCTGTAGGCGTCCAGCGTCCAGTCCTTAAAGTTGAAGCTCAGCCCCTGATTGTTCAGCACGTTCGGGTCCATAAAGGAGGCGAGGACTACGTACACAAGCGGCACAAAGACTGCCAGCACGAACAGGCCGAGCAGCGTATATCCGACGCCGAGAATCACTTTGTCGGATGTCCCGAGTTTCATTTTTCTTCTCGTTTCCATCATCAAATCCCCCTTTTATAATCCTTCGCCGTCGTTTAATTTCTTCACAACCCAGTTCACGAATATCAGAAGGATCACGTTGATCACTGAATTGAAAAGTCCCACCGCCGTCGAATATCCGTAGTCTCCGTTGAGAAGACCGAGCCTGTATACATATGTAGAAAGTATCTCAGAAGCCGGAAGGTTCATATCTGTCTGCAGCGCATAGGCTTTCTCAAATCCGATGCTCATGATATTTCCTGCCTGCAGGATAAACTGGATCACAATGATATTTTTGATCGCAGGCAGCTGCACGTAACGGATCTGCTGCAGGATATTCGCTCCGTCCACGATCGCCGCTTCTTCCAGATCCTTACTGGCATTGGACAGCGCCGCCGTATACATGATGGAAGACCACCCGGCAGTCTGCCAGATCCCGCTGGCGATGTAGATCGTCCGGAATGCTTCCGGCATTGTCATCCAGTTGGTGTCGATCCCGAATAATGAATTGATCGGTCCCACCGGAGAAAGGAACATGCGGACCATACCGCAGAGTACGATGACCGAGATAAAATTCGGCGCGTAGATCAGAAGCTGTATATTCTTCCGGATCCCTGTCCTGCGGATCTGGTTCAGCAGAAGCGCAAGGATGATCGGGACGGGGAATCCCCACAAAAGCCCGAATACGCTCAGCTTTAACGTATTCATCAGATAATTCATAAAATCCGGGGACGAAAGGAATCTCTGGAAGTATTCCAGTCCCACCCACGGACTTCCGAGCACGCCTTCGATCACGTTGTAATCCTCAAAGGCGATCAGGATCCCGCCCATCGGACCGTACTTGAAGATCAGCGTGAGCAGCAGTCCCGGCAGAAGAAAGAATACATACAGCTGCCAGTTCTTTTTTACATACTTCAGTTTTTCCCGCGGCGTCTGCCTGACGACGGCCGCCGCATTCTTTTTACGGAAAACTCTCATTTTAAGCCCCTCCTTTGTTTACATTTGCACACTCCGCATTTTTCGATCGATCTTTTTATGCACAGATAGTTATATGTTGTGATTATAGTATCATTTATTGTGCATAATGTCAATATTGTTTTTACATTTGCATAACATTTTTATTTTACAAATGCACTATTCACATTTTTTTGTAAAATTCCACGCATTTAATCCGGCACTATTGAGCCTTTAACACTTTTACATTTGACAAATCTGCACAATTCCATTACATTAAATGTAACAGTCCAGCCATATGATATCAGTCGGCAGATTTATGCCTGCATAAGAATCTGCCGGCTGATAATCAGATGTGCCGAGCGCCTGTCAATGAGTAAAACAGCGGCGACAGCCGCAATAAGCACGAAGTGCGGTTTTATGAATGGCGCGTACTGAACTGTTATAATGCATCACTACTATTATTTGGGAGGTACTATAAGTGGAAAAGAAAATCACGATCCAGGACATTGCAGACGCTTTAGGTCTTTCCAGAAATACCGTATCAAAAGCACTGAATAATACGGGAGTCCTCGCCGAGGACACCCGGCAGAAGATACTTGAGAAAGCGGCGGAAATGGGCTACCGCCGGGTCATCTATATCTCGGACCCTTCCCCCGCAGAAAAAGGAGAGGTAAAAGAACTTGCCCTTATCACTCAGAATATGCCTTACGGCTCCCATTTCGGAACCTACGCGCTGAACACGTTTCAGGAGCGGATGAGCAAAAATAACTACCGGCTGTCCATGTTTCCGGTACGGGACACTGAGATCGCTTCGCTGAGCCTTCCCATGGGCTTTAATAAAGAAAAGACAGCAGGGATCATCTGCCTCGAGCTGTTTGACCCGGAATATATCGAGATGCTGGGCACTCTCGGTATCCCGCTCCTCTTTCTCGATACAGCCGCCGATACTGACATGACACAGATCAATGCGGATTTTCTGCTCATGGAAAATCATCTGAGCATCTTTAACCTTACGGATGCACTGATCCAGAATGGATGCCGGCGCTTTGCATTTGCCGGGAATCCGGAACACTGCCGCTCCTTCTTCGAGAGATATCAGGGCTTTATGCACGCACTCAGCGCAAACAGGCTTGATCCGTGTACCGCCCAGTTTACCGGCAGGACAGTTTTCGCAGACTCCAAAACACTGGAAGAGACTGTCCGGCGGACGCTCCAGCTTCCCGAAGTATTCATATGCGCAAATGATTTCGTTGCCATCGACCTGATCCGCGCCCTGAAAAAATGCGGGATAAATGTGCCGGGCGATGTAAAAGTCACCGGCTTTGACAATTCGGCAGAGTCTAGGATCATCGAGCCCCACCTGACGACCGTTGACATCCCCAGTTCAAAGATGGGATATATCGCAGCGGATATGCTGCTCTCCCGCATCAGCGAACCGGATATACCCTACCGGATCACACATGTGCGGACAACACTGAAGTTCCGGGCTTCTACGGGGGAACTCAACTTATGACACACCCGCAAAGGGAAATGAAAACTTATCAGGTGAAACAGCTGATAGAAACCCTGGAAAAGTCTCCGGCAGCCCAGGCATAATATGAGTATAGAAAAGGCGGTTAATCTTCAATGACTAACCGCCTTATATGCAGGATATGAAATTGTTTATTGCTTTGTATGGACACTTAACTGTTCTTCAATGTTGCGTCCGCTGTACATGACACGAAGAGTTCAAAAGCGATATGCTCAAATATTCCTCGCAAATCTTCTTCAGCCTGTATTGATGTGACGACATTAAAAATCATAAGCCATACTCTTTACGAATATCAGCAAAAACCGTCTTTGCGTCTTTGGTCCGACCTGCTTTCATATCCGCATATCCTTTCTCCAGTTCTGCGTGCAGTTCTTCTGCTTCCAGCATACTTATATCTGTTGGCGTTCTGTCCGGGAGTTTCACTTCAAAGGGGAGTCCCCTCTGTAAGATGATCTGTTTATAAAACATATTGATAGCGTTAGAAGCAGGAATCCCCAGTGCAGACAGGATTTTTTCAGCCTGCTCTTTGATTTCAGGCTCTATTCTCGCGTATAAATTTGCTGACTTTGCCATAAAAGCAACGCTCCTTTCTCGTACATATCTTTTTCTTCATTATACGCGATTGTCCATACAGTAGCAATACATTATTTTACTCTAATGATGCCCTTTTTGATATAATTATTCTACATCCTGAAGCGCCGCATAATCTTCTTCCCCGGTCCTTACTTTGACCACCCTCGTCACATTGTAGACGAATATCTTTCCGTCTCCGATATGACCGGTATACAATGCTTTCTTCGCCGCTTCGATTACCGAGTCAACCGGGATCTTGCTGACCACGACCTCGACTTTTACCTTCGGGAGCAGGTTTGCGTCAAGCTCTACGCCCCTGTATTTCTCGCCCGCTCCTTTCTGGATCCCGCAGCCCATTACCTGGGTCATTGTGATCCCAGTCACTCCCAGCGTATTCAGCGCTGTCTTCAGAGCGTCGAATTTTGACAGGCGGCAGATGATGCTGACCTTATGCATCCCGGTGTCATACACACCGTCTACGACGGTCTTCTGGCGGACAACTTTCACTGCCGCATCCACCTGTCCTCTCGATGCTTTCTCATAATCATCTTCGCCCAGATCTGTATTCTCATTGACGTCCATATCCATCCCTGTCATGTCATTGATGGCAAAGCCGGAGTAAGCGGACGCCAGACCATGCTCATGGATATCAAGGCCGTCCAGCTCGATCTGGGCAGGCACACGCAGCCCGACCGTTTTGTCAATGATCTTAAAGACGATAAACATCACGATCAGCACATACGCCGCCACGCTTACGATACCGAGCGCCTGGATCCCCAGCTGCTTGAAACCGCCGCCGTAAAACAGCCCGACGCCTACGCCGTCTCCGCCGTTGCTGAACAGTCCGACCGCAAGAGTTCCCCACATTCCGTTTACCATATGGACTGAGACAGCGCCCACCGGATCGTCGATCTTTGCCACATTGTCAAAGAACTCAACCGACAGGACTACTAAGGATCCGGCGATCAGACCGATGAAGAACGCCCCTACCGGTGTGACACAGTCGCAGGGAGCCGTGATAGCTACCAGCCCTGCCAGAGCCGCATTGAACGTAATGGACACATCCGGCTTTCCATATCTGATCCATGTAAAAATCATGCCCACAACTGTTGCGACAGCCGCCGCAAGGTTTGTGTTAAACATAACCAAAGACGCCAGCTCCATATCCGCGTCCGCTGTCATGGCAACGGTAGAACCGCCGTTGAATCCGAACCAGCAGAACCAGAGGATAAATACGCCGAGAGCCATCGCCATGATATTGTGTCCCGGGATCGCCCTTGCCTTTCCGCCTTTATCATATTTGCCGATACGCGGCCCGAGCATCGCCGCCCCCAGACAGGCGATCAGTCCGCCTACCATATGTACACAGGTAGAGCCTGCAAAATCATGGAAGCCCAGTGCAGAAAGCCAGCCGCCGCCCCAGATCCAGTGTCCGGAGATCGGATATATCACCAGGCTGATCGCTGCGCTGTAGATACAGTACGCTTTGAAGTTTGTCCGCTCCGCCATGGATCCGGAGACGATCGTCGCCGCTGTCGCACAGAACACGGTCTGGAAAATAGCATAGCACCATGTAGGAAGCGTGCCGAAATCATATGCTCCCCGGATCAGGGGGTCAAAGCCTCCGATCAGAGGACCCGATCCCGCGAACATAATGCCGAAACCGATCAGCCAGAAACAGGGCGTTCCGATACAGAAGTCCATCATATTTTTCATCAGGATGTTGCCCGTATTTTTTGCACGTGTCAGTCCCGCCTCACAAAGCGCAAATCCTGCCTGCATAAAGAACACCAGGATCGCCGCTACGAGCACCCAGATCACATCTGTTGCTGAATACATAAAATCTCCTCCTTTTTTCTTTCCCGGTACAAAAAAGTGCACCGCAGAGATGGTACCGCTCTCTGGATGCACGTCTTTGTACCGAAAAGGTATTTATATGGAGTAAAAAGAAAAGCGCCCCGGAGTGATGATCTCCAAAGCGCCTTTGCTCTTTACGTCTGTAACTGTACACCTGTTTTTTCCATATGTCAAGAGATGTGCTAAAAAAACGCTAAGATTTTGTAACAGTTCAGCCATCTGATGTCAGTGAACGGATTTATGCTCGCATAAGAATCCATTCACTGACATTCAGATGAGCCGAGCGCCCGTCAATGAGTAAAACAGCGGCGGCAGCCGCAATAAGCACGAAGTGCGGTTTTACGAATGGCGCGGGCTGAACTGTTACAAGAATTTCATCTTATGGTTGCAGTTCCCGCTGTAACATCTTACGCCTCAGGCTCTCCCATCTCCAGTTCCATTACGATCCGCGTATGAGGCAGATACATAACATCCGCTGTGTTTATACTATACTCCCCGCGGTATTTTTTGTATGTACAAAAGTTCTGTTTCCTTTTTTTCTTTTATCACTTTCCAAAAACAGCACCTCATTTTCCGTTTCGCCTTCGACGCCGGCGGATGAACCAGCGGGCAAGGACAATGATTATTTCTTTTTCAATCTATAACTGTCAGTCAGTGGTATTATTAATAAGTAATTATATCACGAGCATGTAAAGCCTTGTGCTGCATTTCAGTAAATCTTATGTAATTTTTTCTCAAAACCTGCGGATATGCCGCTGCCATCATCAGTTTAAAGAAGTGCGGTTTCGAGAGCCGGTCAAAAAGAGCCCCCGTCCCATACAATGTATCTGCAGGGACAAGGGCTGTGATTTCAAAGAGCCTCTTTATAAATTGCCTTTACTTCTTCCTTTGTAAATACTTTCGGGTGGTTCTTTATGCTGGCGGAGGATACCCGAAAAGCATTTTCCGTCATCCATTCTACATCTTCCGCCTTCACGCCTTCCGCAGACAGGCTTGTTTCCAGTCCGATCCATTTTAAAAGCCTGCGGATCACTTTCACGCAGTCCTTTTCACTCCGTCCGCCCAGCAGGCTGGAAATTCTGGCGAACTTTACCGGAGCCGCATCCACAGACCGGGCATAGACAACCGGGGTCAGGGCTGCCAGCCCTCTTCCGTGGGTAATATTGCGCAGGCCGCTGGCCGGGTGTTCCAGCCCGTGGGGCGCCGCTACGCCTGCCTGATTGATTGCCATTCCGCCGAAAGTACTGGCAAGGGTAATACTGTCCCAGCCTTCTTTATCGCTGTAATCTTCATAGACATTCACCAGGTTTTCCCCGATCAGGCGGATTCCCTCCAATGCCAGAAGTTCTGTCACCGGACAGCAGATCCTGCTCAGATACGCTTCCATACAGTGGCACAGTGCATCGAAGCCCACGGAAGCCAGCACTGGCTTCGGCATAGTTTCCATCAGTTCCGGATCGATGATGGACGCCTTTGCGATCACCGCATTATCTCGCAGGGATTTTTTATCTTTTGAGGCGTCGTCTGTCAGCACGGCAAAGCTGTTTCCCTCGCTTCCCGTACCGCATGTAGTGGGGACAAGGATCAGCGGGAGCGCCCCTGTCCCTTTCTTTTTCCCGTAGATGAAATCGAAGATGTTCCCGTCATTGCAGGCGGAAAAAGCCACCGCCTTGCTGCAGTCCATGATACTTCCGCCGCCCAGCCCGATGATCACACTGCATTTGTTCCTCCTTGCCGTCTCCGCGCCTTCTTTCACCGTAGAAGCCAGAGGGTTCGGCTCCGCCTTGTCAAAGACGACCGTCTCTATGCCCTCTTTCTTCAGGAGCGTTAAGGCGCGGTCAAGCAGACCGCTTTCTTTCGTACTGGACCTGCCGGTAACGATCATGGCGCGTTTCCCATATTTTGCCGTTTCCTTGCCCAGCAGTTCCGTCTTCCCTCTCCCGAAGATCAGATTCACCGGGAGATAATACTGAAAATCATTCATCGTTTCCTTCCTCCTGTCAAACGCTTTCTCCGGTCACTTGCTTCAGTCACTTGCTTAATTCCTCTACTGCCTCCCGGATCACATCGGCTGCCGTATCACAGTTCTCCTCTGTCACAATGAGAGGCGGCACCATACGGATCACGCTGTTCCCGATGGCTGTGATCAGAAGTTTTTTCTCAAAGCATTTATGCTTTACATCCACCGCGTTTACCGAACCGTCGAACTCCGCTCCGACTAAAAGCCCCTGGCCGCGCACTTCTTTCACATGCGGGATCGTTCTCAGTTTATCCATAAAATATGAGCCCATTTTCTTTGCGTTTCCTGCAAGGTCCCGGTCCAGAAGTTCGTTTACCTCTGCCAGAGCGGCTGCGCAGGACACCGGATGGCCTCCGAAAGTAGTTCCGTGGGAACCCGGTGTAAACGCTTTTGCAACTTCTGCCGTCGCACAGATCGCGCCGATGGGCATTCCGCCGCCCAGCGCTTTCGCCATGGAGACGATATCCGGCTTGATCCCGTAGTTCATGTAGGACATGACGGCTCCTGTCCTGCACCAGCCGGTCTGGACTTCATCCAGGAGCAGAAGCATCCCTTTCTCGTCGCACAGCCTGCGCAGCCCGGACATGAATTCCTGCGTCGCCGGGTGGACGCCGCCTTCTCCCTGCACCGGTTCAACCATGACCGCGATGGTATCGTCTGTCACGGCGTTTTTAAATGCCTCCAGGTCGTTAAACTCTGCGTAGGTGAATCCGGGGACCATTGGCTTGAAGCCGATCTGGCATCCGTTGTCCGGCTGGCCGGTCGCGCTCATGGAGCCGTAGGAACGTCCGTGGAAAGAATCTTCTGCAGTGACGATATTGTAGTGGGTCGGACCGTATTTCTCTACACCGTATTTTCTTGCCATCTTGATCATCGCCTCATTGGCCTCTGTCCCCGAATTCTGGAAGAAAATCTTGTCCATACCGATCGTCGTACAGACCTTCTCCGCCAGAAGCGCCTGCGGGATAGTGTAGGGATAATTAAATGTATGCATGATGTCATCTACCTGGTCTTTTACCGCAGCTACGACCTTTTTGTTGCGGTTTCCCGCGCTGTTTACCGCAATGCCCGCATAGAAGTCCAGATAAGCCTCCCCGTTTTCGTCGTAGATGTACATGTCCTCCGCGTGCTCCGCGATCATGGGGAAACGCTCATATGTATCGATCATGTATTTTGCAACAAGTCCTTTGATGTCTTCTTTTGTATATCCTGTCTCTGCCAGTCTCATGTTCTTCTCCTCCAGTCTTTTTACAGCAGTCCTTTGATCTGCAGATAATCTTTTATTACTTTTACACAGTTGTCGATCCCGACCCGCTCGCTGTTGAGCGTCATGTCATAGTTTACCGGGTTGGTCCAGTAGTTCCCGTGGGTGTAGTATGCGTAGTAATCCGCCCGGTATTTGTCCGTGTGGGCGATCGTTGCGTTGGCGACTTCCTCGGTGACTCCCATGTTCGCGATCGTCCGTTCCACGCAGAATGCGCGGGGCGCTTCCACATAGACGCTGACCACGTTGGGGCGGTCCCTTAAGACCCAGTCGGCGCATTTCCCGACGATCACACAGGATTCGGTATCCGCCAGATTTTCGATGATCTGTTTCTCGTACCCGAACAAGGTGTCGTCCGAGACGAACTTTTCATTTCTGGCGATGTAATGCTTTGCGCGGGGCAGCCCTTTCAGGAAACTGGAGAACCCGCCGTGGGCGCGGATCTTTTCGTTTACTTCCTCAAACAGCTGCTCGTCCAGTCCGCTCAGCTGGCTGGCAAGAGTCAGGATTCGGTTTTCATAACAGTGGATGCCCAGCTCCTTTGCCAGCTTCGACGCGATCTCTTTTCCGCCGGTGCCGAACCCTCTTGCAAATGTCACGACATAGTTTTTCATCTGTCATCCTCCTTGCGTGCAGACAATGGTCAGCCGGCCAGATATCTGCTCAGAAATTCTCTTGTCCTCGGATTTTTCGGTGCGGTAAACAGGACGTCCGGGGGCGCGTCCTCCGCTATATATCCTTTATCCATGAAGATCGTTCTCGTCGACACGTCTCTGGCGAAAGCCATCTCATGGGTCACGATGATCATGGTAAGCCCGGTCTGCGCCAGCTCTTTCATAACTTCCAGGACTTCTCCGACCATTTCCGGATCCAGGGCGCTGGTAGGTTCGTCGAAGAGAAGCACCTCCGGATTCATGCAGAGCGCCCGGGCGATTGCGACTCTCTGCTTCTGGCCGCCTGAGAGCTGCGCCGGCCTGGCGTTGATATAGGGCGCCATCCCTACTTTTTTCAGGTGGGAGATGGCGCGGTCAAAGGCTTCCTTCTTTGAGAGATGGAGCACCCTGCGCGTACAGCACATACAGTTTTCCAGTACGGTCATATTGTTGAACAGGTTGAAGGACTGGAATACCATGCCCACTTTTGCCCGGTATCTGTTGATTTCTCTCTGGACGTCCCTGACCTCTTTTCCGTGATAGAGGATCCGTCCGCTTGTCTGATGTTCCAGCCGGTTGATGCAGCGGAGCAGGGTGGATTTCCCCGAACCGGATGAACCGACGATACAGATCACTTCGCCTTTGTCTACGGATATATCTATTTTCCTGAGCACCTCGTGGTCCCCGAAGGACTTGCTCAGATCTTCAATACTGATGATGTTCTCTGCCATAACTGCTGTTTCTCCTTTCTGGTCACAGTGCACGCCTGTTCTCTACTGGGCGTCCATATACTCCACCGCGAGAACATAATCCTTCTTTCCTTCCATCTTCTTTTCGATCAGAAGAAAGAGCCTGCCGAATACAAAGCAGAGCACGAAGTAGATCACGGCGATGACGAGATATGCCTCGTAATATTTGTAATAATTTGCCCCCGCTGTCTTGGCTGCCATGAAAAGCTCCTGTACTGCGATGACATTTAACACAGAGGTCATCTTCAGGTTTGTGAGGAACGTGTTCGCCATTTCAGGAAGTATGTTGCGGAACGCCTGCGGAAGAACGATAAAGAGCATTGTCTTCAGCGGAGACATTCCCATCGCCAGAGCGCCTTCCCTCTGCCCTGTATCGATGGAATTGATCCCCGCCCGGACTGTCTCCGCCATGTAAGCCCCTGTGTTGAGCACCGTTACCAGGACTCCGGCAGCGACGGAGGAAAGCTCCACGCCCGACTGGCGGAGGCCGTAATAGACGATCATCGCCTGTACGATCATGGGCGTGCCCCTGAAGATTTCCACATAGATCCGGCACACCGCCTTGATAAGCTTAAGAACAGCCGCCTTTGCAATATTGTCCTCTTTCCTGATCTTGATATCCTGGATCAGCCCGACCACATAGCCGAGGATGAAGCCGAGGATTGTTCCGCTGATCGCTATGTACAGTGTCAGGATCGTTCCCTGGATGAACATATTTGAATATTTTTCGGCGAGAAAGACCACCCATTCCAATGAATTTGTCGGCTCAGTAATGTTAAACAGCATACAGAGTACCTCCCTTTTTTATCCTGTCGTTATCCCGTATTATTCTGACGCCGGCTGTAGTTTGATCACATGATCCATCAGTTCGTCCATAGCGGCTTTATCGTTCCATCCGATGGCGTCCATAGCGTCCTGGATCTTATCGCGGAATGCTGTGTCGTCTTTTCTCGTGGCAATACATACATTTACCATCTCATCGTCTCCTGTGAAAGTATCGGACGGATCCAGGGTGATCACCTTCAGGTCGTCGTTTGTCAGCGCCGCCGACTCCGCCGTCGGAAGATCGACTACACATACGTCGGCAACTCCGTTGGAGATCGCCATGAAGCACTCGGATGTAGTCTCATAGTTTCCTGCCTGTACGCCGCCCTCGACCTGGTCAAGCAGCGGAACCCATCCAGTCCCCAGCTGGGTCGTGAGCTTGCATCCGGTTCCGGCAAGGTCTGAAAGCTTTGTCACATTCTCGTAAGCTCCGCCTTTCTTTACAACGATGCAGTTATCCCGATAGTAATATGGCTCGGTAAAGGAGTAGGATATCTCGCGCTCGGCAGTCTTTCCCATGCCCGCGATGATCGCGTCGTAATCACCTGCGTCCAGGGATGTTCCGATCGAGCTCCAGTCAACTTTGTGGACTTCCAGTTCCATCCCCATCTCGTCGGCAAGCTTCTGCGCTACCGCCACATCGTAACCGTATGCGTAGAAATCAGATCCGTAGATCGGCACCGCCTTCGAGCCGTCTGACAGGTCTTCTGTCTCCTGTGTCCAGTTGAACGGAACATAGTTGCATTCCATTCCGACACGGAAAACCTTATCGTTCTCAGATGCGGAAGCCTTGCTTGTACTGTCAGATCCGCATCCCGCTGCCATCGCCATTGTCATCAGGGCCGTCATACATACCGCTGCTGCCCGTCTGTATCTCTTTTTCATAATGATCTCTCCTTCCGATAATGACAAAGGCGCCCATCCCGTCAAATGGGATGAACGCCTTTGTCCATGTGTGTCTGAATATATTATGGCGTTGGGAGCCTGGCGCTCCCAACTATGCTCAAACTTAAGGGAACCTTATCTTCTGCGCGTCTGCAGTCCGGCGGAAGAACAGCGGATATAAGAAAAGGCGCCCATTCCGATGAAAAGAATGAACGCCGTTGTCCCATGCTGTTATATGCCTGTTCGATTAAGTTGACTCGATTATATATAATTTCAGTCCTGATTGTCAACGTAAGTTCTGCATATGATTTTTCTTAATTATTTGAAATTTTTATGCAATTTTATTTTTCGGCTTCAAACCGATAACCTACGCCGCGGACCGTATGGATCATTTTCTTTCCGTCCGGCAGCTTTTTCCGCAATGCATTGATCCTGATCTTTACCGTGCCGGGGCTCATTCTCCTGCCGTCCCTTTTTAATCCTCCGGCGATCTGCCGGTTGTCCATCACACAGCCTTCATTGCGGATCAGGACCTCCAGAAGCATAAACTCGCTTGGCAGGAGAGCGATTTCCCGTCCGCCCGCAAACACCTGATGATGTTCCGGCAGGATCCGCAGGCTTCCCGCGCGCAGTTCCCCGCTCTCAGCCTCCGCCCCTTCAATCCGCCTGACCACGGCATGGATATAGGCATACAGCTCCACCACGCTCACCGGGCCGTGCAGGAAAAGATCCGCTCCGCCGTCCAGTCCTCTCACGATCTCTCTTTCATCCGCTTCTTTTGCGATCACGATCACAGGGACGGAAGCTGCCGGCCCGGACTTAAGTGATCCCAATTGTTCTCCTGCCCAGGCGTCTCCGCTTCCTTTATAGAGGATGATCAGATCCGGCGTCTCCTGTTCTGCTTTTTCTTCCAGTCGATCCGGTTCCCTGAATGTCTCCACATCCTCCCGTTCTGTCTCCAGTCCGTATGCGGTCATCGCCGCAAGGCCTTCTTCCTGTTCTAATATATAGATCTTCATACCGGCACCTTCTTTTTCCTTATCCCGGCTCAATATTTTACTCTCTTCACATTCCCGCCGATGTTGCTGTATCCATCCTGTCGTGTCCCTGTTTTATTCCTGTGCGGCGTGCTCTCCGGTTGCCGCATAGATCGCCCACTGCGCTACATTTACCGCATGATCCGCCATACGCTCATAATACTTGGCGATCATCAGTTCATCCATGATATCCTGCCGCCCCGTTCTGTCCGCACGGATCCCGTCGGCCAGTTCATCTCTTACGGTTTCAAACAGCCTGTCCACCTCATCATCCGCACGGATCACGTTCCGGGCTGTCTCTGCGTCATTCCCGATGTAGGCATTTACACTGTCCTTCACCATGACCGCAGCTTTTTCCGCCATAGCGATGATATGATCTCTCCGCAGAGGATTCAGGCTGGTCCTGTACCGGAGGATTTCCGCAATGTCCACAGTATTGTCTCCGATCCTCCCGAGATCCGTGGTCATCTTCAGCGCGGAGGACACCCGCCTCAGGTCAGACGCCACCGGCTGCTGCAGGAGCAGAAGCTGGATGCAGCGCCCCTCTGCCGTGCGCTCCAGATCCCGGATCTGGTCGCCGCGTTCTTTCGCCGCGCGGTATATGTCGGAGGCGCCGGACCTTAACGCCTGCTTTCTCTCCTGAGTTCTTTGCCTCAATCTTTCTGCTCCATGCGTTTGCAGCTATATTAAAGACCAGCACGAGCAGGAGAAGGACTGCCGAAGCCAGATCCGCAAGCGCGCGGTCCTGGCCGTTGATCTGCAGATTCCAGATCTGCGTGGACAGTGTCTCCGCCGGCCGCAGCAGATTGAGCGGGCTTGTGGGCGACGTGAAGTCCCAGTTGCCCCACCGCAGCGTGCTCCCCGAACCGGTCGTGTACAGAAGGGCAGCCGCCTCGCCGAAGCCCCGCCCTGCCGCCAGGATAACTCCTGTCATGATCCTGGGGATGCACGCCGGGAGGATCACATGGAAGACAGACTGCCACTTCGTAGCTCCCAGTCCCAGGCTGCCCTGAAATAATCATCGGTCTTCTGGCTGTTGCAGTTGTTTTATTCTGCCTGATCCAGTTTTGGATCATTCCCGCAGACCAGGCAAAAAAAGAAACTTACGCCCGAAATCAGACGGATGCTTTAACCCATGACATTTCTGCGATCGAAGATTACAGGACTGCCTATTTAGGGGATGCCGCCAATGTCACAAAGTTGTTTGGAGCTTTGCCATTAAACAATATCCCGAAGCAGTTTGAGATCAATTCCGACGACTGTACTTTAACCGTCAACTATCTTGATACTGTCTGGGACATCGGGGAGGATAATGTGCATCGGGATCTGGTCTATAACACCGTTGCAGCTATGGCGGCGATCAATAATCTGTCAGGAATAACCTATAACTTTTCCGGCGACAGCTATTCCTTTGACCGAAAACAAATGGAAGATGTATTCGGCGCTCCCCTGTCAGATCTGCTTGAACAGGGGAAGTGGAGCAAGAATGTACAGGACAAATTAAAGGATGCAGGTTTCGTTGGACAATTTTATAAAACAACAGTTCAGCCATCGGGCTGAGCTGTTACTTTATAAGCGGCCCACCTCTTGAAAACCATTTTCTATAGTGCTACTATAAAAACTGTCAAAGGCGGCGGAATTTTCTGCTGTCTTTTTATCTTTTTTAAGGAGGTTGAGACGATTGACAGAAAGAACTGCCCGCATCGCAGAAAAGATGGTCGAATATGACTGCGGGGATATCCGCAGGATCGAACACTTTATAAAGGTATACGGATACGCATCCGCCATCGGGCGGCTGGAAGGGTTACATCCCCGGGAACTGGAGACGTTGGAGATCGCCGCGCTACTCCACGACATCGGCATCAAAGTCAGTGAAGAGAAATACCACAGCAGCGCCGGGAAATATCAGGAACTGGAAGGTCCTGCCGAGGCCCGCAGGCTGCTGGAAGATACCGGGGCAGACCGTGAGATGACAGAGCGTATCTGCTGGCTCATCGGCCACCACCACACTTACGGCCATATCCAGGACATGGATCATCAGATCCTTGTAGAAGCGGATTTCCTCGTCAATCTGGCGGAAGACCATGCTTCCGACGAAGCAGTACGCCATGTGCTGAAGACGGTTTTCCGCACAGAGAGCGGGATCCGTTTCCTGAAGTCCCTGTGGCCCGTATAAAACTGTGCCCCATATAAAAATTTTCAGGAAAGGAGACGGCTGATCTGCCGTGATAAAACTATGAAAAAAATGATCCTTGTCACTTCTCCCCCTGCATGCGGGAAGACCTATATCTCAAAACAGCTTGCAAAAAATCTGAAACATGTGGTGTATCTTGACAAAGACACTCTGATCCCTCTGTCCAACCGGGTATTTGCAGCCGCCCATGAGCCGGTAAACCGCAGTTCCCCGTTCTTTGAAGAAAATATCCGGGACTACGAATATGAAGCCATCGTGGATATCGGCGTGGAAGCCCTGGAATACGACGACATTGTGCTGATCAACGCTCCCTTTACCAAAGAGGTGCACAACGAGGAAACTCTGGAGCGTTTCCGCACAAAGCTCCGGACAAAAGGGGCGAAGCTTGTGATCATCTGGGTGGTGACAGACCCGGAAGTCTGCCACCAGAGAA
>ERZ1090864.278-NODE-278-length-28669-cov-15.835500_pt1 | contig 28669 bp, 25 predicted proteins | sample MGYA00478479_ERZ1090864 | MGnify/ENA primary metagenome ERZ1090864 (study PRJEB33644, sample SAMEA5815743) | chicken gut metagenome | biome: Chicken; feature: Gastrointestinal Tract; material: Caecum | place: Ireland | collected 2019-01-01 | study: A study of the...
AGGAGGTAGAAATCTTCTACCGCTTTATCGGCAAAATTGATTGAATGATACCAATATCTTTAACTATGTGATACCGGAGGCGGGATGCCGGATATCAGTGTGCTGCAGGAACTGAGCCGTATCCTGGAGGTGAGCGTGGATGAGCTGCTGGCCGGGGAATTTGAGGAAGAGAGCCGCCCGGAGAAAGGGATGACGGAGAAGTGGCGTCCGGCGGCAGATAAAAGAGACAAGGAAGACAGGAAAGAACGAGAAGACCGGGGCAACTCCGGTTTTTCTGCAAAACGGATCATTGTTGCGGGAGTTTTATTTCTTCCTTTGTTTCTTGTACTCTGTATGCAGGCGGCATATCTGTATGTGAGAAGAAGGACTCAGTTTGAATATATCATCGACTGGCTGCCTTATCTGTTTTTTGGGATCGCCATCTTTTTGGCAGCTTTCGGGGTATGCGTGCTGGTGCAAAACAGAACGGTGCGTATCATTTGCGGAAGTGTGGCCGGGATCGTCCTGATCGCGCTCCTTGCATCCGGCATATATACCGGGGCAGGGTCCAACGCCCGGAAGAGTGTGATCAGTATCTCCCCGGATGGACATATGATGGTGCTAAAATATGAAAAAAGCACAGGCAGGGTAATAACCTATCAGAATCAGATCCTCTGGTTCGCAAGGATGTCAGATACATTTCCTTATACAGCAGAAGAAGACATGAAGCTCCAGTGGCTGGCAGACGATGCCTGCGCTGTTACATACCGGTCCCCGGATGACGGACAGACTCATCAGTATGTCATGACCTATGGAGACAGAGGAGACGGCATCTACACTTATTATGTGTACAACGTGATTCAGGGCGGCTGGAGCGCGGAGGGAAAGAACACAGCAGGATGGGAGCTGAAGACCGGACCTGAAGGGATTACGGTCGTGTCACCGTCCGGAGGAGAGCAGACCTATGAAGCTGACGACTGTGTACAGTTCGGGACGCTTGCCATTGCCCTGTGCGAAAATGGGCTTCCCCAGTGGACGCTCGTGCTCTTGGATGACTGCGTAGTAGGGGATGACACGGATATGGTGGAATCCGGTACGGTCGCTCTGTGCAAGGTGACAATGGAGAAATCCGCGCTGGTATATTTTACCCGCACCAGCCTGCCGGAGGGCTCGGACATGGAAATCACGGATATGCCCACAAAAGAGGAGAAGGGCGGAGAGCTGAGGGATACCATGAAAGAGACCCTGAAAAATGATCCCACGCTCAGCCAGTTTGAGTCTGATACTTATGGCGGGATCAAGGTGGTCACGGATGAAGAAGACATTTTCTGGATCGTGCGCTGCGGTATCGAAGAGAGGCAGAAGCTTTTCGCGGTGAACGGCGTGGATGTGGACTGCCAGATCCTCCACATGGAACTGGCTGCCGGGGACAGCTATGATTGTGTGGTCAAAGTTAATCTGATTGAGACTTATCCCGATGATTCCGGCATGGGGGAGGACGTCCGGGCAGAGCTGGAGGAGACTTACCGCGTCATGAAGGGGGAGGGAGCGTATCTTCTTGTGCCTGTGGGTTACGGCACAGATCCTGCCGTGGGCCTGGATGCCCCGGCAATGAGTATGGAGCGGGACACAGCGGATGATGAGGACTATCATTTCTTTGTACCGGGGATCAAATAAAGAGGGGGAGACGGAATGGACAAAAAAGAGCAGGAGGGCGCGCGAATGCCGGAAGAAGGTGCGAATAGGCCGGAAGTAAATGGAGGCGGACCGGATTTTATCTGTGATCCGGTTCCATATGAATACAGAAAATATCATGAAGGACGAAAAGGCAGGCATCATGTGGCGGCGGGGATTCTGGCAGCAGTGGTGCTCTTTGTCGGAGCGGTCCTCTTCGGTGGAGCGGCCCTGGACAGCCTTCTGGCGTCTTTTATCGTATACTTCCTGCCTCTTTTGGGCATGGTGAAGTGGCAGTCCTATTGGACACAAAAGACTTATGAGAAGAAGAACCGGGAGTGCGGGAAGGGATGGTATGCCGGCACATTTACACCAGATTTCCTGATGACAGAGGACCATGATGGGATCCGAAAGTTCTATTACTATAATGATATCACATCCGTGGAAGAGAATGCTGACAGTTATCGCATTGCAGGAGCGGGGGAGGGCCTTACAATACCGAAGCTGTATCTGACACGAGACGGCGTGCGCTCTGTGAGGCATCATCTCATGCGGTACTGCGGGGAGTGCTATGAGCAGAATTTCTCAGAGGAGGAAGAAGGACTGCGGCTCGACCTTTCCCGGGACAGCGCGGAGCCCAGCAGTGAAAGTGGGAAGGAATATATCAGGTATGTGCGCAGCAGATTCAGATTCTACTATACAGAGACAAAAATGTGGCTGCTGGGGCTGTGCCTGTAGAACTGATGGAGGATGTACAGTATGCAAAGTGCAGCGCATATGGACTGATCCTCCTAAAAGAAGACGGAAGTGTCTGGTGTGCGGGCTCTCTGTATGATGAAAACGGAAATATGATCCGGGAATACAGCGGATTTGAACAGGCGATGGATCATGCGGTATTTGCCACGGCAGGGACCAGGACAATGGCTGTGATCCGGACAGATGGGGCGCTCTGGATGTGGGGGGATAATGGGAAACAGCAGTGCGGGGTGAATACCCATGTGGCGGGCTCATTTGAGGAGCTGGTACAGGTGAGGGAGAACGTGCAGATGGTCTGGCCTGACCGGCTGTCATTTTCATCGGCAAGAGAATATTCGGGATATCTGTCAGATGAGCCGGATCCATATGTTTCAGACCGGACTTATATCCTACAGGCAGATGGGGAGACCTGTGCGTGCGGGGAAGGGCTGACAGGCGGAGAGACTTTTGTGAGAGTAATAGTCGCGGAAGAATAAAAGGAGATAATAAACAAAGGAGAAAGAAAAAGATGGTGCGGCTTTGAGATATTTCTCATGCCGCACCGTCTTTCTGAGTCGTGCTGAACAGGGAAGATCATCCTGCCCTTAGAGGATTCCGAAATCCTTCATTATTTTCTTGAGTTCTTCTCTGTGTGCCGGCTCGATCTCTGTCAGAGGAGCTCTCAGCGGCCCTGCTTCCTTTCCCATCAGGTTCATAGCTGCTTTGACCGGGATCGGGTTTACCTCACAGAAGAGAGCATCGCATATCGGGACAGCGTCGAGCTGCATCTTCCGGCTGCCCTCCACGTCTCCGTCAAGGTATTTGTAAACCATATCGTGTACATAAGCAGGCGCGATATTTGACAGGACAGAAATCACGCCAATGCCGCCAAGCGACATGAGGGGCACGACCTGATCGTCGTTTCCCGAGTACAGGTCAATGTTTCCGTCGCAGAGATGCATGATCTGCGCCACAGCCCCGATATTCCCGGAAGCCTCCTTCACGCCAACGATATTATCTACATTTTTTACAAGGTGCGCCAGTGTCTGTGGCTGGATGTTGCAGCCGGTCCGGCTGGGCACGTTGTAGATGATGGCAGGGATCTTAACTTCGTTACAGATCTGTGTGTAGTGGGTGATAAGTCCGTTCTGCGTCGCTTTGTTATAGTAGGGAGTCACGAGCAGAAGACCGTCAGCTCCGTCTTTTTCTGCTTCTTGAGACAGTTCGATCGCTGTCCTCGTACAGTTGGAACCGGTTCCCGCGATGACCGGGATCCTGTGCTTCACCCGCTCGACCGTGAAGCGGATCGCTTCGCTGTGCTCTGCCTCAGTCATAGTAGCGGATTCGCCGGTCGTGCCGCAGATGATGATAGCATCTGTGCCTTCGGCAATCTGCTCTTCGAGTATTTCATCCAGTTTGTCATAGTTGATCTCGAGGTTTTCTTTCATGGGAGTAACAATAGCTACACCTGCACCCTTAAAAATTGCCATTCTTTTTCCTCCTTTTAATATGGATATAGTAAACATGAAAAGAAACGGCAAGATGCGCCGTCTCGAAATATACACCATGTATACCAGATAGCTCTCCATCCTGCGATGACAGTCATGCCGTTATTCACGTCATGCCCAGGAACTGAGCTTCAGGCGCTCCGTCCCTTCGGCATCTTCCCCTTTCTGATGAGTTCCTCTGTGCCTGACACATCCGTCATCCTACTTATGAAAAATGCGACCTCTATCTCCGTTTCTGTATTTAGGAAAATCATAACACCGGCAGGGGATACTGTCAACAGTTTTGGAGAAAACGACAAAAGCAATGGCGTAAAAGTACTGCAGCCTTTGACAATATATGCGATCTGTGATAAGATTAGACCGCTTAGAGTGTGAATGACCGGAATTTCATTTGCACTTTTTTTGCGCGGTTTAAAAAGAGTAAAATCTTGTAATATCTGTTTATCATCGCATGGATCTGTCAGGGAGGAAACAGCCGGCAGAATTGAGAAAGGAGAGCCATTGTGCTTACGATCAGTAATTATGTGAAAGCAAAGACGCTGGAGGAGGCGTATGAGCTGAATCAGGCGCGCAGCAGCCGTGTTATGGGCGGTATGATGTGGATGCGCCTTGGAAACGCGAGAGTCAAGACAGTGATCGATCTGTCGGATCTGGGGCTGGACCAGATCGAGGAATCCGATAATGTGATCAGGATCGGCGCCATGTGTACCCTGCGCCAGATCGAGGAGTGTGGAGCCCTCAGGGAGATGTACGGCGATGGGATCGCGGAGTCGATCCGGCATATCGTAGGAGTCCAGTTCAGGAATCAGGCGACAGTGGGCGGGAGCATTTATGGAAGGTTTGGCTTTTCCGACGTCCTGACCGCGTTTCTCGCGTTAGATACATTTGTAGAGCTGTATGACGGAGGGACGATCCGGTTGTCTGAGTTCGTGAACAGAAAGCCGGACAAGGACATCCTGCTCTCTGTCATTGTCAGAAAGAGCAAGCGAAAATTCCGTTATGAGTCCATCCGGCAGACGAAGACAGATTTTCCGGTGATCGCCTGTTCTGTTGTCACCGGTATGGTCCACGGCAGGGAGACCTGGTATTTCTCTGTGGGAGCAAGGCCGATGAAGGCGGCTCTCCTGGAAAAGCAGTGGGAAATCCCAAAAGACGCTCGTGAGGAAATGATCGCGGAATATGCCCGGCAGGCGGCGTCAGAATTCACATATGGGACGAATATGAGAGGAAGCGCAGAGTACAGGCGGCATCTGGCAGAGGTCCTGATCCGCCGCGAGATGAGTTCGATCCTGGCGGAGGGAAAGTAGATGGAGATACAGTTTGTTTTAAATCAGAAACAGATGGCGGCTGAGGTCGCAGCGGACACGGTCCTGTTGGACGTACTGCGCGGTCTCGGATGCAAGAGTGTGAAGTGCGGCTGTGAGACGACCAATTGCGGGCTTTGTACAGTATGGATCGACGGCAGATCCCGCCTGTCCTGCTCCGTGCTTGCGGCATCCATCGCCGGCCATGAGGTGACAACGCTGGAAGGTGTTGAGAGAGAGGCGGCGGAGTTCGGAGCCTTTCTTGCAGGCGAAGGGGCAGAGCAGTGCGGATTCTGTTCTCCCGGCTTTATCATGAATGTACTTGCCATGTTCCGGGAACTGGAGGATCCGGACATTGATGAGATCAGGGAATATCTGGCGGGGAATCTTTGCCGCTGTACCGGGTACATGGGCCAGCTCCGCGCCATACAGAAATATATGCGGGCAAAGGCGGATCAAAAGACGGATCAGAGGAGAGGGGAGGCAACGGCATGATGGAAGCGGCCCTGACTGAGAAAAAGGATCAAAAAGAAGCCGGATCTGTAAAGGATCCCGGAAAACTCCGGGTTGTCAATCATCCGGTATCCAAGGTAGATGCTCCTGCCCTTGTGACAGGAAAAGCGGTCTATACAAATGACCTTGCCCCTTCAGACTGCCTGATCGTGAAAGTGCTGAGAAGCCCTCACGCCCACGCGCTGATCAAGGATATCAACACCACAAGGGCGGAAGCGGTTCCTGGTATCGAGTGTATTCTTACCTATAAGGACTGTCCGGACAAGCGGTTCACAATGGCAGGACAGACCTACCCCGAGCCCAGCCCTTATGACCGGCTGATCCTGGATCAGAGAGTCCGTTTTGTGGGGGACGCGGCGGCGATCGTGGCGGGCACGTCGGAAGAAGCAGTGAAAAAGGCTGTGAAGCTGATCAAGGTCAGATATGAGGTGCTGGAGCCGGTCCTTGATTTCCACACGGCAAAGGACAACCCCATCCTCGTCCATCCTGAAGAAAATTGGAAAAGCCTCTGCCCGGTAGGTGCGGACAACAAGCGCAACCTGTGCGCCCATGGCGTGAGCGAGAGCGGGAATATCGAGGAAGTGCTGGCGGCCTGCGACTATGTGGTGGACCGTGTCTATCACACGAAGGCGAACCAGCAGGCCATGATGGAGACATTCCGCACTTACACATATCTGGATACTTACGGCAGGCTGAACGTCGTGTCTTCTACCCAGGTACCCTTCCATGTCCGCCGTATCCTCGCAAACGCGCTGGACATCCCAAAGCATAAAGTCCGGGTGGTAAAGCCGAGGATCGGAGGCGGCTTCGGCGCGAAGCAGACGTCCGTGTCAGAGGTCTATCCGGCGATCGTCACATGGAAGACAGGAAAACCGGCAAAGATCATTTACACAAGGGAAGAATCCCTGACCGCGTCCTCTCCCCGCCACGAGATGGAGATGCATGTCCGCCTGGGAGCTGACAATGAAGGCAACATCAGGGGAATTGACCTTTATACGCTTTCAAATACAGGCGCGTTTGGAGAACATGGTCCTACAACCGTAGGGCTTTCCGGGCATAAATCCATCCCTCTTTATGGAAAAGCGGAGGCGTTCCGCTTCACTTATGACGTGGTATATACAAATGTCATGTCTGCCGGGGCATACCGGGGTTACGGCGCGACCCAGGGAATCTTCGCCCTGGAATCAGCGGTAAATGAACTTGCCCAGGTTCTGGGGATGGATCCCGCTGTGCTGCGTGAGAAAAATATGGTCCGGGAAGGCCAGGTCATGCCCGCATATTATGGGGAGACAGCCAAGAGCTGTGCTCTGGACCGCTGCCTGAAGCGGGCGAAAGAGATGATCGGCTGGGACGAGAAATATCCGCGCCGGGACATGGGGAACGGCAAGGTACGCGGCGTGGGAGTCGCCATGGCGATGCAGGGCTCTGGTATCTCCGGAGTAGATACCGGCTCTGTTGCCATCAAAGTAAATGATGACGGTTTTTACAGTCTGATGATCGGCGCCACGGATATGGGAACCGGATGCGACACGATCCTCTCCCAGATGGCCGCGGAGTGCCTGGAATGTGAACTGGAGGATATCATTGTGTCCTGTGTGGACACGGACACATCTCCTTATGACTGCGGATCTTATGCGTCCAGTACGACCTATGTGACCGGGATGGCTGTCGTAAAGACCTGCGAGACTCTCCGCGCAAAGATCTGTGAGCGGGGCGCAGAGTATCTGGGGTGCTCTCTGGATGACGTAGAGTTTGACGGACAGAAAGTGACAAATCTGATCACAGGGGAATCTATTTCCAGACAAGAGATCGGTAACCGTGTGATGTGCAGCAGTAATGCGCCTCTCTCCGCGAATGAGGCTTTTTCTTCTCCGACTTCACCGCCGCCGTTTATGGCGGGTATCGCAGAGGTGGAGATTGACAGGGAAACAGGAGTGATAGAGCTGATAGACTACGCCGCGGTCGTGGACTGCGGTACGGTGGTGAATCCGAATCTCGCCCGCATCCAGACCGAGGGAGGGATCGCCCAGGGGATCGGCATGGCGCTTTACGAGGATGTAGTATACAATGCGAAAGGAAAGAATTACAGCAATTCCTTTATGCAGTATAAGATACCCAGCCGTCTTGACGTGGGGAATATCCGGGTGGAATTTGAGAGCAGCTATGAGCCCACAGGACCTTTCGGCGCGAAATCCATTGGGGAGATCGTCATCAACACTCCGTCCCCGGCGATATCAAACGCCATCCAGAACGCAGTGGGAGCGATCATAAGAGAACTGCCCATGACAGCAGAGAAGGTGTACCGGGGGATGCAGGAGAAATAAAACCGGATTTTCAGGGGGAGTCCCCTGGAAAATCCGGTTTTCAACACACACATTCAGGGAAGAAATCCGCATCTGTCGGATATACATAGCTGTCTCCGATGTCTTTCAGCAGTACCACATTGAGATGACCGTTCAGGTTTTTCTTGTCCAGAGTGATGGCATCTTTCAGGGAGGACATGGGAAGACCGCAGGAGGAGGGAAGCCCATAGATTTCCAGGGTTTTTTTGATCTTTTCGGCGCACCCCGGAGCAGTCAGCCCTTTTTCTTCGGCAATTTTGGTGATCTGATACATCCCGATCCCAACAGCCTCACCATGGCTTTCCCGCTCATAGTGGTAATACTGCTCAATGGTGTGAGCAAGTGTGTGCCCGAAATTCAGGAGCATGCGCTCGCCGGTATCGAACTGATCCGCTTCCACAACGCTGCGTTTGATATCCACACACCGGGCAATGACTTCTGTCAGGGCCGGCTTCAAGTCTTCGAAGGAAGAGTGGGAGCAGAGCCGATCGAAAAGCGCTCTGTCCCTGATGCAGCCGTATTTGATGACTTCCCCCATGCCGTCGCTGATAAAGTGAGGCGGCAGTGTGTCAAGCACATCGGGATCTATGAGCACGGATTCCGGATGATAGAAAGCGCCCACGAGATTCTTTCCCTGGGGAAGATCTACGGCTACCTTGCCTCCTACAGATGAATCCACCTGCGCCAGCAGGGAAGTGGGGATCTGCACTAATCTTACGCCGCGAAGGAAGCTTGCCGCGGCAAATCCGGCGAGATCTCCGATCACCCCTCCGCCCAGTGCGATCACAAGATCACTTCTTGATATTTTTGCCGAGAGCATGGCTTCATAGATCTTTGGCAAAGTCTGGAAACTCTTTGTCGGTTCCCCATGCGGGAGCGCGATAGAGTGACACTCATACCCATGCAGAGAACGGAGCAGAATGTTGCCGTACAGCGGAAATACACGATCATCGGAGACCACCATGATCTTTTTTCCCTTGAAACAATGGGAGATGTATTTGCCGGCCTTGGCGAGGATACCGTTTTCTATATAAATGGGATAGCTGTTTTTATCTAAATTAACTGTCAATTTCATAAGCTGCCTCTCCTTTTTTATAAATTGGGCAAAAGGGATCAGACCCCTCTCAGAAAGTGCCTGATCCCTTTTAGAAATGCTTACAGAATTTTTCCGACAACTTCTGCGATCTGCTTTACCTGAGTGAGCAGTGCATCGTATTTTTCAGGTTTCAGTGACTGTGCGCCGTCACACAGGGCGCACTCCGGATTGTTGTGTACCTCTATCATAAGGCCGTCTGCGCCGGCAGCCACAGCGGCTTTTGCCATGGGTTCTACGAGCCACCATTTCCCTCCGGCATGGCTCGGGTCAATGATGACCGGAAGGTGGGTCTTCTTGTGCAGGACCGGAATGCTCTGAAGGTCCAGGGTGTTCCGGGTGTATGTCTCAAAGGTGCGGATACCGCGCTCGCAGAGAATGACATTTTCATTGCCGGCAGCCATGATATACTCAGCGGACATGATCCATTCTTCGTAAGTAGCGTTCAATCCGCGTTTCAAAAGGATCGGGCGGTCTACCTGGCCGAGCTGTTTTAACAGGTCGAAGTTCTGCATGTTGCGGGCTCCGATCTGGATCAAGTCTACTTTTTCATTGAAGACATCCAGATACTGAGAAGACATCAGTTCTGTTACGATGGGGAGTCCGACCTCTTCTTTTACTTTGCAGAGGATATCCAGCCCATCGAGGCCGAGTCCCTGGAAAGAGTATGGACTTGTTCTTGGCTTGAAGGCCCCTCCCCGGAGAAGGTTCGCTCCGGAAGCTTCTGCCGCTTTTGCGACCTCCAGCACCTGTTCAAAAGATTCCACAGAACACGGTCCTGCTATCAGTCCCATGTGGCCTCCTCCGATTTTGACGCCGGATACATCGATCACGGAATCTTCCGGGTGGAATGCCCGGTTGGCAAGTTTATACGGTTCCTGGACATGCATGACTTTATCAATGCTGCTGTCCACTTCAAAAAGCCTGGGATCGATCAATGTTGTATCGCCGATGCATCCGATGATGGTCATTTCCGTACCGCGTACGACGTGCGTATCCAGCCCTCTGTTTTTGATGAGATTTTCAACACGAGTGATATTTTCTTCCGTTGTGTGTGGTTTTAATACAATGATCATAGCTGTTTACCTCCGGTTTGTTCTGAGCCGGTTTTGGAAAATGATACTGCCTTTTTTCGGATCCGGCGTTATATTTGGATAACTTGGTATAATAATTGATAAAAACTAGCAATAATAACTTCGCACTGTAAAATTTTAGTTGTTTAAAGTGTGAAAACATATGTATCATAAAACATCGTCAAGTAAATGTCAATATGTTTTTAAAATCTATATATCCGCGACATGAAATCTATACATTCGCGACAGCAGATGACAGTGAAAGAGAGAGAAAGATATTATGAAGATCATCAAACAGATCGGTATCATTTTTGCAGTGTGCTGGCTGAGCCAGGTGGTCGAGCAGGCGCTGCCGTTTGCCTTCCCGGCAAGCGTGATCGGCATGGTGCTGCTGTTCGCATGCCTGGTCACCGGGCTGCTGAGGATAGAACACATTCAGGAAAAGGCGGATTTCCTGCTGGGAAATATGGCGTTTTTCTTTATCCCCGCCGGGGTGAGCATCATCAACTATTTTGATGTTCTGAAAAGTGCGGCGGCACAGCTTGTCGTTATCTGCGTTGTCTCAACGATCGTCACTTTCGCGGTGACGGCCTGGAGCGTGAAGCTGACTCTGCGGCTGATGAACGCAAGGGGAGGCGGAGCAGGAGGCCCGGAACAGAAAGGCCGTATGGGCGGAAAGGAGAAAGGGCTGTGAGTGAACTGTTTTCATCTCCTTATTTTGGAGTGGCGCTCAGTGTTGCTGCGTTCGGCATAGGAGTGAAGCTGCAGCAAAAGCTGAAGACTCCGGTGTGCAACCCTCTGATCGCTGCCATCGTCCTGATCGCGGGTGTGCTCCTCATTTTTAAAATACCATATGAGGCATATAATGCGGGCGGGGAGATCATCAATATGTTCCTTGCGCCTGCCACATCGTGTCTCGCGGTGGCGATCTACGCAAAAATAAAAATACTGAAGCAGTACTGGCTGCCCATCCTTGTGGGATGCACCATGGGATCAGCAGCGTCTATGCTGAGTGTATATGGGCTGTGCAGGCTGTTCGGTCTGGATGAGAGCCTGACCGTATCGCTGTTTTCCAAATCTGTCACTACGCCTGTTGCGGTCAGTATTGCAGAGCCGGCAGGCGGCGTGGTACCCATCACGGTTGTGGCTGTGATCGGTACAGGCATCCTGGGGAGTATGATCGCGCCGCTGCTCATCCGGATATTTAAAGTGACAGAACCTATGGCGGCAGGACTCGCCATCGGCGCCTCCAGCCATGCGGTAGGCACGTCAAAGGCAGTCGAGCTGGGTGAGGTGGAAGGCGCCATGAGCGGCCTGGCCATCGGCGTCTGCGGGATCATTACCGTGCTGATCTCCATGGTCGTACTGTGACCGGGTGAACAGGATGCGGGATATATACATGACAAAATCGAAAACTTATGTTATACTTCATTTTAGGTGGGCGGGAGCGGACGGCTGACGCATCCCGCACGGAGAAATCAAAGGAGCAGACACAATGAAAAGAGTACTACTAAAGCTGAGCGGAGAAGCGCTCGCGGGAGATAAGAAGACCGGATTTGACGAGGCCACCTGCATCGGTGTTGCGGAGCAGGTAAAGCAGCTTGTCGATGACGGCATCCAGGTCGCCATCGTTACCGGGGGCGGAAACTTCTGGAGAGGGAGGACCAGCGAGACGATCGACCGGACAAAGGCAGACCAGATCGGGATGCTGGCCACAGTGATGAACTGTATTTATGTATCGGATATCTTCCGTCATGTGGGGATGAAGACCGAAGTGTTCACACCGTTTGTATGCGGGGCATTCACCTCTCTTTTTTCAAAGGACGCCGCAGTGGAAGCCCTGGAGAACGGCAAGGTGATCTTCTTCGCCGGGGGCACGGGACATCCGTACTTCTCCACAGACACAGGAGCGGTCTTAAGAGCGATCGAGATCGAGGCGGACGCGATGCTTCTGGCAAAAGCCATCGACGGCATCTATGACAGCGACCCGAAGGTGAATCCGGCGGCGCTGAAATATGACGAGGTCTCTATCCAGGAGGTGATCGACAAGAAGCTGGCGGCAGTTGATCTGACAGCATCTATAATGTGCCTGGAGAATAAGATGCCCATGCTCGTGTTCGGACTCAATGAGAAAAACAGTATCGTGGAGACGATGAGCGGTAATTTTACAGGAACGAAAGTCTCAGTTTAAAATAAAAAGCAATAAGAAATGCAGGAGGACTTATAATATGAACGAAAAAGTGGCAGCATATGACGAGAAAATGACGAAGACTATCAACAATCTTGACGGAGAACTGGCGACGATCCGCGCAGGGCGCGCCAATCCCCATGTGCTTGACAAGCTGACCGTAGATTATTACGGAGCGCCGACTCCGATTCAGCAGGTTGCGAATGTATCTGTGCCTGAGGCGCGCATGATCCAGATCCAGCCGTGGGAGAAGAGCATGCTCAAGGAGATCGAAAAGGCGATCCTTACATCGGATATCGGCATCAACCCGACAAACGACGGTTCTTCCATCCGCCTTGTGTTTCCAGAGCTTACAGAGGAGCGCAGAAAAGAGCTGGCAAAGGATGTGAAGAAAAGAGGGGAGGCGGCTAAGGTCGCTGTCCGCAATATCCGCCGGGACGGAAATGTGGCTTTCAAGAAACTGAAAGGGACTGAGATTTCAGAGGATGGGATCAAGGACCTGGAGGATGAGCTTCAGAAGATCACAGACAAATATATCGAGAAGATCGACAAGATGGTAGAGGCAAAATCTAAAGAGATCATGACCGTGTGATCCGATCAGGCAGAGGCATAAGAAGGGGGCTTTCAGGTGCAAGGCCCCCTTTTGCATGAATATGCGGAGTCCCTTTAAAATGTGATTTTATTTATAAGGGGCAAAAGAAAAAAATGAGAGGAAAAAGGACATGAAAGTACCTCAGCATATTGCGATCATATTAGATGGGAACGGCAGATGGGCAAAGGCAAAAGGAATGCCGCGGAATTACGGCCACGCCCAGGGAAGCAAGAACGTGGAAAAAATATGTGAAGAAGCATGGAGGATGGGAATCAAATACCTGACGGTCTATGCGTTTTCCACAGAGAACTGGAGTCGTCCCAAGGGCGAGGTGGCGGCGCTCATGACACTGCTGCGCAATTATATGAAGACCTGTCTCAAGACAGCGGCAAAAAATGACATGAAGATCCGCGTGATCGGAGATATAGAACCTCTGGATGATGATATTAAGAACAGGATACGAGAGCTGGAGGAAGCTACGGTAAACAACGGAGGTCTGAATTTTACTATTGCCCTCAACTACGGCAGCAGGGATGAAATGACCCGCGCTGCCAGGAAAATGGCGCAGGACTGCGCGGATGGGAAACTGGATCCCGCCCGGATCGACGAGGGGGTGTTCGAGTCTTATCTGGATACCCACGGCATCCCGGACCCGGACCTGATGATCCGCACCAGCGGGGAGCAGCGGCTGTCCAATTATCTGCTCTGGCAGCTTGCCTATTCAGAGTTCTATTTTTCTGACGTGCCATGGCCTGATTTTACGAAGGAAGAGCTGGTGGAGGCGATCGAGGAATTTAATCACAGGCACAGAAGATTCGGTGGTGTAGAGGAGGCGTAAACATGTTTAAGACGCGGCTGTTAAGCGGGATACTGTTAGTGATTATCGCTTTGGTCACAGTGATCACAGGAGGTCCCCTTCTGTTCGGAGTCCTTCTCCTGATCAGCCTGATCGGGATGTGGGAACTGTATAAAGTATTTGGGATAGAGAAAAAGCCTCCGGGAATCGTGGGATACCTTTTTGCGGCGCTGTATTATGGGCTGGTATATTTCGAACCCCGGCTTCCGGGGGAGAAGCTTACCTGGTTCATGCTCCTTTTTATGGGATATCTGATCTGCCAGATGGCAGTGCTCGTGTTTGCCTATCCGAAATACAATACGCAGCAGATCTTCGCCGCGTTTTTCGGTGTGTTCTATGTGGCGGTGATGCTGTCATATATCTATCAGACACGGCTTCTTGAAGGGGGCGTGTTCACAGTGTGGCTGGTGTTCATCTGTGCCTGGGGCTGCGATACTTGCGCCTATTGTGTGGGCATGCTCATCGGGAAACATAAGCTGGCCCCCATCTTAAGTCCAAAGAAATCCGTGGAGGGCGGCGTCGGCGGCATCATCGGGGCAGCGCTCATCGGTGTGCTGTATGGACTTGCGATCAATCACTGGGGCTCTGCGGGAGCGGATCTGATCCAGTATGCGGTCATTGGGGCGGCAGGCGGAGCGATCTCTCAGATCGGGGATCTGGCGGCGTCCGCTGTCAAGCGTTATCACAATATCAAAGATTATGGGAAGCTGATCCCGGGGCACGGAGGAATACTGGACCGGTTTGACAGTGTCATCTTTACCGCGCCCATCATATACTATCTTGCAGTCCTGTTGTAAGAGAGGGGAGAAGCGCAGGACATGCCCCCAGAGCGCCTGGAGCGGTATGCCAAATAAAATGAGGTAGAAAAGAAGATGAAGAAAATAGCTGTTCTCGGGTCTACCGGTTCCATCGGAACCCAGACCCTTGAGATCGTCAGGACAAATCAGGATATAGAAGTGACGGCTCTTGCCGCAGGGAGCAACATCACTCTGCTGGAAGAACAGATCCGGGAGTTCCGCCCCGGTCTGGCGGCTGTGTGGGATGAAGACCGGGCGGCAGAGCTTAAGAGCCGGATCCGGGATATGGACGTGGAGGTCCTGTCCGGCATGGACGGACTGCTTGCCGTGGCGGCAGAGCCGGCGGCAGAAATCCTTGTGACAGCCATTGTGGGGATGATCGGGATCCTTCCTACTATCGAAGCGATAAAGTCGGGCAAGGATATAGCTCTTGCCAATAAAGAGACCCTGGTAACTGCGGGGCACATCATTATGCCGCTGGCAAAGGAGAACCATGTCTCTATCCTGCCTGTGGACAGCGAGCACAGTGCGATCTTTCAGTCACTGCAGGGAGGGCAGGAAAAAGCGCTCCACAAAATACTGCTGACTGCTTCCGGAGGTCCGTTCCGGGGGCGAAAGAGAGATGAGCTTGCTGACATCCGAGTGGAGGACGCGCTGAAGCACCCCAACTGGGAGATGGGAAGGAAGATTACCATTGATTCGTCCACCATGGTCAACAAAGGGCTTGAGGTGATCGAGGCAAAGTGGCTCTTCGGCGTCAGCGTGGACCAGATCCAGGTGGTCGTACAGCCTCAGAGTATCATCCATTCCATGGTGGAATATGAGGATGGGGCTGTGATCGCGCAGATGGGCACGCCGGATATGAAGCTGCCGATCCAGTATGCCCTCTATTATCCCGAACGAAGATTTCTTCCGGGCGACAGGCTGGATTTTGGGACTCTGTCCCGGATCACTTTTGAGCGGCCGGACATGGAGACATTCTATGGGCTGAAGCTGGCATATCAGGCAGGGAGAGCGGGAGGGACCCTCCCGACAGTGTTCAACGCCGCGAATGAGCGCGCGGTTGCGTTGTTCCTTGACCGGAAGATCCGTTATCTTCAGATTCCGGAAATCATACAGGCGTGCATGGAAGCGCACAGAAATATAGAAGCTCCGGATGTGGAAACAATACTAAAGGCGGAGCAGGAAACATATGAATTTATTAAAAAAGGTGGTAATACATGGGCATAATCATAGCGATCCTACTATTTAGTTTTATTATTATATTTCATGAGCTGGGACATTTCCTTCTGGCAAAGAAGAACGGTATCCGGGTGGATGAATTTTCTCTCGGACTGGGACCTACCCTGATCGGGAAAAAATTCGGGGAGACTTTCTTCTGCATCAAACTGCTCCCCTTTGGCGGCGCCTGCATGATGGGGGAGGACGATGTGGACGACGTGTCCCCGGGTAGTTTCAACAGCAAATCCGTCTGGGCAAGGATGTCAGTCATTGCGGGAGGACCGGTATTCAATCTGATCCTTGCGTGGATTTTCTGCGTGATCCTCATCGGAGCCACAGGGTACCGACCGCCGATAGTTTCAGAAGTTATGGAAGGCTCCTCCGCGGAAGAACAGGGGATGCAGGCCGGCGATGTCATCAAAGAGATCAATGGGCGAAATGTCCATATATGGGATGACATGAATCTTTACACATTGACCCATGCAGATGAAGCGCCTTTCGAAGTGGTGTATGAGCGCGACGGTGAGAAGCATACGGCAGAGCTGGAGCTGAGGACGCTGGAAGGCAGCGAAGCTCCCATCCTCGGCGTGGTAAGCGGTGAGGTAGAAAGACCGGGTGTCCTGGGGTCAATGCAGTACGGCGTCTATAAGGTCAAATACTGGATCAACTATACCGTGGACAGCCTGAGGATGCTCGCTACAGGGCAGGCCGGCATGAAGGATTTGTCCGGTCCGGTGGGGATCGTAAATGTCGTGAATGATGTATATGAGACGGCGGCGCCGTCCGGGGGATGGGCAGTCTTCCTGACGATGCTGAATTTCGGCACTCTCCTGACCGCCAATCTGGGAGTCCTCAATCTGCTCCCCCTTCCTGCGCTGGATGGGGGAAGGCTCGTATTCCTTATTATTGAAGCCATCCGGAAGAAGAGAGTTCCCCCGGAGAAAGAGGGGATGGTGCATTTCGCGGGATTCGCGGCGCTGATGATCCTTATGGTCATCGTGATGTATAATGATATTATGAAATTATTCTGAGATGTTATCAGAACAGTGAAATAAATAGGGTCTGTATGAATGATGTATGTGTTCTAAATCTGCCGCTTTTAATATATAATTAAAAAGATTCTATGACAGATGCAGGAGACATAAATGGCACATATAAGAGCAATGCAGGAAGCCACTGAAAAAGGGGAACTTCAGATCAATGTAACCTCCACCGTGGGCGGACGCCCAGTAGGGGATGCCCGGATATCCATATCTTATACCGGAGTCCCTGAAAGTACGCTGGAGAGAGTGGAGACTGACTCTTCCGGGCAGACGGAAGTGCTGGAGCTGGACGCTCCGCCGGAGGAATGGAGCCTAGATCCGAATAATGAGAGACAGCCCTACTCAGAGTACACGCTGGACGTCAGCGCCCCGGGATTTGAGCCTGTAAGCATCGCGGGTACGGAGATACTGGCGAATGTAAAGGCGATCCAGAACGTCAGGATGAGGCCGAGTGATGTGGGCAGGGAAGAGGAAGAGGTATTCGTCATCCCTGCTCACACTTTATATGGAGAGTATCCGCCCAAGATTGCGGAGGATGAGATCAAGCCGGTGAATGAGACCGGGGAGATCGTTCTTAGCCGTGTGGTCGTGCCGGAGTACATTGTTGTGCATGACGGTTCTCCCCGGGATACGACGGCCACAAATTATTATGTGAAATACAAGGACTATATCAAAAACGTGGCGTCAAGCGAAATCTACGCCACATGGCCTGCGAACACCATAAGGGCAAACGTGCTGGCCATCATGTCCTTTACCCTGAACCGGGTCTACACCGAGTGGTACAGAAACCGCGGCTATGACTTTACCATCACTTCTTCCACGGCCTTTGACCACAAATGGATCCCGGAGAGGAATTATTATGACACGATATCCGTGATCGTGGATGAGCTGTTCGCGAATTATCTGTCCAGACCGAATGTACGACAGCCCATCCTGACCCAGTACTGTGACGGCAGGCGGGTGACGTGCCCGAACTGGATGACCCAGTGGGGTTCAAAAGAACTGGGAGACCAGGGCTATTCTCCCATTGAGATCCTCCGGTATTTTTACGGAGACGACATGTACATCAACACAGCGGAGGAAATATCAGGCATACCTTCTTCCTGGCCGGGGTATACTCTGGAAGAAGGGTCCAGCGGGGAGAAGGTCCGTCAGATGCAGGAGCAGCTCAATGTGATCGCCGGAGCATATCCGGCTCTGCCGAAAATCAACGCGGACGGCATCTACGGACCAGCGACGGCCGAGGCAGTGAGAAAGTTCCAGTCAGTCTTTGGGCTTCCGGTCACAGGAAAAGTGGATTATTCTACATGGTATAAGATTTCTGAGATCTATGTGGGAGTATCCAGGATTGCGGAGCTGACATGAGCCTCAGTCCGGACACAAAAGGTACTGTATGGCCGATGCGGAAGAAAGGGCCTGTGCGGCCGGTACGGAGAGGAGAAGTATGGCGGACAGAAGCAGGAAAAGAAGGAGAAAGCGAATCCGGATCACAGGCTGCATATGCGCCTTGGCGGTCATGGCAGGGGCGGGCGGTTTTGCGGCATATGCCCTGCCGTGGGCTTATCATGAATTTGTCGGTATGCGGAACAGTATTATCGGCAGGGCAGCGGAAGAGACTGTAAATGCGGCGGCAGAACAGGGAGCGGATTTCCCTGAGCTTACAGTCACTATGGAAGAGGTGGAAGGAAACTTTTATTTTCAGCAGCTCAGCCAAGATGAGCAGACTGTATACCGGGAACTGCTGCAGGGCGTTCAGGGAATGGAGGAATGCATCCTGCTCCATGCGGGGAGGGAGGATCAGCCGGCGAAGGTATATGAGTATCTTCTGTATGACCGGCCGGAGCTGTTCTGGTGTGACGGCAGTTCCAGGATGACAGTCTATGACGATCATACAGAATTTTATCCCGGGTATACCTGCACTGCCGAGGTCCGGGAACAGCGGCAGGCCCAGATCGATGCGGCGGTGGAAGAATGTGTCGGCAAAACAGACGCAGGGGCTTCTGAGTATGAACGCGTCAAATATGTGTTTGAATATATCGTGAACACAGTGGACTATGATGAGAATGCTCCGGACAATCAGAATATTTACAGCGCCCTTGTGGGAAAAAGCTCTGTCTGTGCGGGATATTCCAGAGCTGCCCAGTACCTTCTGGGAAAGCTGGGGATCGAGGCTGTCTATGTGGTGGGCAGCGTGGAGGGACAGGGAGCTCACGCGTGGAATATCGTGAACTGCGGAGGGAAGTATTATCAGATGGATGTGACGTTTGCTGACCCTGTCTTTTATTCTGCCGAGAGCGGCGAGAAGCTTCCGGAGAACGTTATCAATTATGATTTTCTGTGCTGCACGGACGAGGAAATCGCCGCGGATCATGTGCAGAGTACCGAGGTGTCTTATCCTGTATGCGACCAGGACGACTTGAACTATTACAGGATGAGCGGGATGTACTATGAGTCCTTTGATCCGCAGATCCTCTTATCTGCAATGAACAGCAGTATCTATGCCGGAGAAGAGATCTCTGTGTACAAATTTGCGGGAGCGGATGTGTATGAACGGGCAAGGGAAGCCATGATAAGCGACCTGTTTCCGAAAGCAGCTCAGAATCTGGCGTCAGCCTATGAGCTTGCCAGTGTCAAATACACATACGTTGAAGATGAGATGCATAATAAGATCACGGTATTTTGGAATTATGAGTAATATTTCTGAATATTTAGAAGTATTCGTAAAATATTTAGAGGTATTTATCGGTTGAAATCTACCTGCAGTTGTAGTATAATCTTTACAATTTGAGAACGAGGGCGCTCTGGATCAAAAGACTCCAAGAGTGCCTTTGCTATGTAACGGTACAGCCGGAACAAAGAGGTTTTCAGATTGCTGTTTATTGATCTATACGAAGGGAAAGGGTGAACAGATGAAGGCGTTTCTAATATTGGAAGACGGTACAGTATTTAAGGGGACAAGTATTGGCTCCACGCGGGACTGCATCAGCGAGATCGTATTCAACACTTCTATGACAGGCTATCTTGAGGTGCTGACAGATCCCTCCTACGCGGGACAGGCCGTTGTCATGACATATCCCCTGATCGGGAATTACGGCGTCACACCGGATATGGAATCAAAAAAGGCGTGGCCCGATGGGTATATTGTGAGGGAACTGTCCAGGATGCCCAGTAATTTCCGCTGCGAGGGAACCATCCAGGAATTCCTTAAAGAACAGGATATTCCGGGGATCGCGGGGATCGATACCCGCGCTCTTACAAAGATCCTGAGAGAAAAGGGTACCATGAACGGCATGATCACCACGAATGAAAATTATGATCTGGACGAGATCCTTCCGAAGCTGAAAGCATACACAGTCGGAGACGTTGTCTCCAAAGTGACATGCGAAGAGAAATATGTCCTTGAGGGGACAGGAAAGAAAGTAGCGCTTCTTGACCTTGGAGCAAAAAACAATATTGCAGATTCTTTAAATAAACGCGGCTGCGAAGTGACGGTTTATCCGGCGCACACAACCGCGGAGGAAATCATTTCATCCGATCCTGACGGCATTATGCTTTCCAACGGACCTGGGGATCCGGCGGACTGCACATCTATTATCGAAGAAATCAGAAAACTCTACAATACCGATATTCCGATCTTTGCCATCTGTCTTGGGCATCAGCTCATGGCGCTTGCTACAGGTGCGTCCACCCACAAGCTGAAGTACGGACACCGCGGCGGAAATCACCCGGTTAAAGATTTAAAGAACGGCAGAGTATATATCTCATCCCAGAACCACGGCTATGTGGTGGATGACGAGAGCGTTGATCCGGCGGTGGCTGTGCCGGCGTTTAAAAATGTAAACGATGGGACCAACGAAGGCCTTGCGTACGCCGGGAAGAACATCTTCACCGTGCAGTTCCATCCGGAGGCATGCCCCGGACCGCAGGATTCGGGATACCTGTTTGACAGATTCATTGAGATGATGGGAGGAGCGAAATAATGCCAAGAGATTTAAGTATAAAGAAAGTACTGGTCATCGGTTCCGGTCCGATCGTCATCGGACAGGCAGCAGAGTTCGATTACGCCGGAACTCAGGCGTGCCGTTCCCTGAAGGAAGAAGGACTTGAAGTTGTGCTCCTGAACTCCAACCCGGCCACCATCATGACGGATAAAGATATTGCGGACCGTGTTTATATTGAGCCTTTGACTGTTGAAGTGGTGGAACAGCTCATCCTGAAGGAGAAGCCCGACAGCGTGCTCCCCACACTGGGGGGACAGGCGGGACTGAACCTGGCCATGGAGCTGGAAGAGGCAGGGTTTTTGAAGGCCAATGGTGTGCGTCTCATCGGAACTACATCTGAGACGATCAGGAAGGCGGAGGACCGCCTGGAGTTCAAGGCGACGATGGAGAAGATCGGAGAGCCGGTGGCAGCGTCCCTAGTGGTGGAAAATGTGGAGGACAGTCTTGCGTTCGCAAACAAGATCGGATATCCGGTAGTGCTTCGTCCGGCGTATACGCTGGGAGGGAGCGGCGGCGGTATCGCCCATGATTCCCAACAGCTTGTGGAGATCCTGGAGAACGGACTGAGGCTCTCTCGCGTGGGGCAGGTTCTCGTGGAGCGCTGCATCGCGGGATGGAAAGAGATCGAGTACGAGGTGATGCGGGACAGCGCCGGCAACTGTATCACAGTTTGTAATATGGAAAACATTGACCCGGTGGGCGTACACACAGGAGATTCTATCGTCGTGGCGCCGTCCCAGACACTGGGAGACAAGGAGTACCAGATGCTCCGTACTTCGGCGCTGAACATCATCAGCGAGCTGAACATCACCGGCGGCTGCAACGTGCAGTATGCGCTGAACCCGGACTCCTTTGAATACTGTGTTATCGAGGTGAACCCGCGTGTCAGCCGCTCTTCCGCGCTGGCGTCCAAGGCGACAGGGTACCCGATCGCCAAGGTGGCGGCAAAGATCGCCCTGGGATACACGCTGGACGAGATCAAGAACGCCATCACGCAGAAGACATACGCAAGCTTTGAGCCCATGCTGGATTATGTGGTGGTAAAGCTTCCGCGCCTGCCGTTTGACAAGTTCATCAGCGCGAAGAGGACGCTGACGACTCAGATGAAGGCCACCGGAGAGGTCATGAGCATCTGCGATAATTTCGAAGGCGCCCTCATGAAAGCCATCCGCTCACTGGAACAGCATGTGGACAGCCTGATGTCCTATGATTTCACAGGGCTTTCCACGGATGATCTCATGGAACAGATGGCCATTGTGGATGACATGCGGATCTGGAGGATCGCGGAGGCGATCCGCAGAGGCGTTGATTATGATACCATTTTCAATATCACGAAGATAGACCGCTGGTTTATCGATAAATTCGCCATCATCGTGGAGATGGAAAATGCCCTTAAGAGCCGGGAGCTTACACCGGAACTCCTGAAAGAAGCGAAACGTATTGAGTTCCCGGATAATGTGATCGCCCGCCTGACAGGAAAGAGTGAGCGGGAAATCCATGATATGCGCCATGAGAATGGGATTGTGGCGGCGTACAAGATCGTTGACACCTGCGCGGCGGAGTTTGCTGCAGAGACACCGTATTATTACTCTGTATACGGCAGTGAGAATGAAGTGGAAGAGACGAGGGATAAGAAAAAAGTCCTTGTCCTCGGCTCAGGACCGATCCGTATCGGACAGGGGATCGAGTTTGACTTCTGCTCCGTACACTGTACATGGGCATTCTCAAAAGAGGGATACGAGACGATCATCGTCAATAATAACCCGGAGACTGTAAGCACGGACTTTGACATTGCGGATAAGCTGTATTTTGAGCCTCTCACGCCGGAAGATGTGGAGAGCATTGTTGACATTGAGAAGCCGGACGGCGCTGTGGTACAGTTCGGCGGGCAGACGGCCATCAAGCTGACAGAGGCGCTCATGAAGATGGGAGTGCCGATCCTCGGAACATCCGCGGAGAACGTGGATAAGGCGGAGGACAGGGAGCTCTTCGATGCGATCCTGGAAGAGTGCGGGATTCCGCGCCCTACCGGGGGAACTGTATTTACCGCGGATGAGGCGAAAGAGGTGGCAAACCGGCTTGGATATCCGGTGCTGGTGCGGCCCTCTTATGTGCTTGGCGGACAGGGTATGCAGATTGCCATCAATGACAGTGACATCGACCAGTTCATCGGCATCATCAACCGGATCGCCCAGGATCACCCGATCCTGGTAGACAAATATCTCCAGGGCAAGGAGATCGAGGTAGACGCGGTGTGTGATGGGACAGACATCCTGATCCCGGGCATCATGGAGCACATCGAGCGCGCGGGTATCCATTCCGGAGACAGTATATCCGTTTATCCGGCGCAGAGCCTGACAGAGGGAGCGAAGGCGAAGATCGCAGAATACACAAGGCGCCTTGCGAAATCTCTCCATGTCATCGGTATGATCAACATCCAGTTCATTGTCTGCGGAGAAGATGATGTATATGTGATCGAGGTCAATCCGAGATCCAGTCGTACTGTGCCGTACATCAGCAAGGTGACAGGCATTCCGATCGTGCCGCTGGCGGCCCAGGTCATCATCGGAAAGAAGATAAAGGAGCTGGGATACACACCGGGACTTCAGCCGGATGCGGATTATGTGGCGGTCAAGATGCCGGTATTCTCCTTTGAGAAGATCCGGGGCGCTGACATCAGCCTTGGGCCGGAAATGAAGTCCACAGGAGAGTGCCTTGGCATCGCAAAGACATTCGACGAGGCGCTGTACAAGGCGTTTCTCGGAGCAGGCATCAAACTGCCCAGGTTCAGGAATATGATCATGACGGTCCGCGATGAGGACCAGCCGGAGGCAGTGGAGATCGGACGCAGGTTCGAGGCTATCGGTTATCATATCTTTGCGACCAGCGGGACAGCGCGCGCGCTGAACGCGGCGGGCGTGAAGGCGACTCCGGTCCGCAAGATCGAGCAGGAATCTCCGAACCTTCTTGACCTGATCCTGGGACACAAGATCGACCTTGTCATCGATATCCCGGCTCAGGGAGCAGAGCACTCCAGGGACGGATTCGTCATCAGGAGAAACGCTATTGAGACAGGTGTGAACGTGCTGACAGCGATCGATACTGCAGAGGCTCTGATCACGAGTCTTGAGAATACAGACATAAAGAAACTCACATTGATCGATATTGCGACGGTGTAGTAAAAACATTCCGCCGGGACAGAGATTTCCATCACAGGCTCGCTTGCAATGCTGTGCAGCCATTGCCGGGTATCTCTGCCCCGGCTGCTTTTTTCCAGACAGAAAGGGAGAAGGCGTATACAGAAAAGAAACAGATCATCACGGAACAGGGATTCTGACAGAAAAGCATATAAATAAAAAAATTGACTTATGTAAAGTTCAGTAGTATAATTTTACACATGATACTTTTGTGCTTTAAAGCGCAACGCTTTGTCTTATAGAAGCAAGCAGGGAGGAATGAATTATGAAATTAAAAAAGGCAGCAGCAATCTTAACAGCAGCAGGTATGACCGCATCTTTGGCGGCATGTGGAAGCGGCCAATCAGGCACAGGATCATCAGGAAGCGGCGGTTCGGACGGCAAGTATACGATCGGCCTCTGCCAGCAGATGGAGCATCCGGCTCTGGATGCCGCGACGCAGGGATTTCAGGATGCGTGCAGGGAAAAGTTCGGTGAAGAAAATGTGGAGTTTGACGTGCAGAATGCACAGGGAGAGCAGACGATGTGCTCTACGATCATCAACAATTTTATTTCATCTGATGTTGATCTGATTCTCGCAAACGCAACGCTTCCGCTCCAGACAGCGGCTCAGGCGACCGCGGATATCCCGATCCTGGGAACATCTGTCACAGATTTTGCGACTGCCCTCGGCATCAGCGACTGGACCGGAGCCACCGGAGTAAATATCTCCGGTACGAGCGATCTGGCTCCGATCGAGGAACAGGAGGATATGCTCATAGAGCTCCTTCCGGATGTAAAGACGGTGGGCATCCTGTACTGCTCCGCGGAATCAAACTCAAAATATCAGGCAGAGCTTTTTGCGGCGGAACTGGAGAAGGACGGTATTGAGTACAAGGAGTACACCGCGGCAGATTCCAATGAGATCCAGTCTGTCGTTACAAACGCGGTAAGTGAATGTGATGCTATCTACATTCCTACAGACAATACCATGGCTTCAAACACACAGATCATCAACAATATCTGCCTTCCGGCAGGGGTGCCGATCATTGCCGGCGAGCAGGGAATCTGCAGTGGCTGCGGCATTGCCACATTGTCAATCGACTACTATGATATCGGATACCGGGCAGGCGAGATGGCTTATGAGATCCTCGCTGAAGGCGCTGACATCACCACCATGGATGTGGAGACCGCTTCTCAGGTGACAAAGATGTACAATCCGGTTATCTGTGAGGAATTGGGAATCACGATTCCGGAAGGATATGAAGCGATCGAAACAGAATAAAATGAAAGGCAGAGATTAAAATGATAGCAGACTATTTTATGTCTCTTGATCCCCTGGCTCTTTTGCGCGCTATGCCGGGGACGGCGGCGCAGGGTATCATATGGGGGATTATGGCACTTGGAGTTTATATTACATTCAGGATCCTTGACTTTGCGGATCTGACGGTAGACGGCTCCCTCGCGACTGGCGCGGCGGTGGCCGTGATGCTCATACAGGGAGGGATGAGTCCGGCTCTGGCTCTGGTCTTTTCCGTGCTGGCAGGGATGGCCGCCGGGTTAGTCACAGGAATTTTTCACACCCTGCTCGGAATCCCCGGGATTCTGGCGAGCATCCTCACGCAGGTTTCGCTCTATTCGGTAAACCTGGGGATCATGGGGAAATCCAATCAGGGAATCAGCCTGACGCAACAGGGGCTGGTCGCATCCTCACGCTATGTTACAGGAGGCGACAGCGCGTTCTTCTTCCTCAAACTGATCCTGTTCTGCCTGATCCTGGTGGGTATTGTGTACTGGTTCTTCGGGACCGAGGCAGGAGCGGCCATACGAGCTACAGGGTGTAATACGCAGATGGCGAGGGCACAGGGGATCAATACGAATTATACAAAGGTTCTTGCCCTCATGATCTCCAACGGTCTGGTGGGACTCTGCGGAGGTGTTCTGGCACAGTATCAGGGCGCTGCCGATGTGAATATGGGACGCGGAGCGATCGTCATCGGTCTCGCCGCTGTGATCATCAGCGAAGTGATCTTCGGAAAACTGTGCGCAGGCAAGCGGATCGCATTTGCCTACACTCTGGCGGCGGTATTTATCGGAGCGATCCTGTACTATGTGGCTTACGCGCTGGTACTGTGGCTTAAGATGCCTTCGGATTATATGAAACTGTTCTCTGCACTTGTAGTTGCAGTATTTCTGGCTGTCCCTTATCTGAAGGGACGCAGGGCAGTGAGAAAGGGAGCGTAGAATATGGGTTACATGCTTGAGATTAAAAATATCAGCAAGACCTTCAACAAGGGAACGATCAACGAGAAGAGGGCCCTTAATGGAGTCAATCTGAATTTGGCTCCCGGAGATTTTGTGACGATCATCGGAGGAAACGGCGCGGGAAAGTCTACAACTCTCAATGCCATCGCAGGAGCATGGTATGTGGATGAGGGAGAGATCATTGTGGACGGCGCGGATATTACCAGGCTTCCGGAGCATAAGAGAGCAGTTTATCTGGGACGTGTTTTCCAGGATCCTATGACAGGAACCGCAGCGACTATGTCCATAGAAGAAAATATGGCCATTGCTTCAAGGCGCGGGGCGCACAGGGGACTGCGCTGGGGGATCTCAAAAAAGGAGCGGGAAGAGTATAAGCAGCAGCTTGGAGAACTGAAGCTCGGCCTTGAGGACAGACTTTCCTCAAAGGTCGGCCTCCTGTCAGGAGGACAGAGACAGGCGATCACACTTCTTATGGCAGCGGCCAGAAAGCCCAAGCTTCTGCTCCTTGATGAGCACACGGCGGCCCTGGATCCCAAGACTGCTTCAAAGGTACTGGAGATTTCAGATAAGATCATTGCGGAGCACAGCTTGACAGCCATGATGGTGACGCATAATATGAAGGATGCGATCGCTCACGGCAACCGGCTTATCATGATGCATGAGGGACGTATCATCTATGATGTGTCGGGAGAAGAGAAGAAGAAACTCCACGTCTCGGATCTGCTGGCGAAGTTCGAAGAGGCCAGCGGGGATGAGTTTTCTAATGACAGGATGATGCTGGGATAATATGAGATCCCGGAATGATATGAAATGAAGGCTTACAGCAATCCTGCCTGCCAACCTTTTACGGATGGCAGGCAGGACTGTTATAAGCCTTTTTCTTTTCAATGATGATTTTGATCAATGATTATTCTGATTTTTCAGCTCCTGCATCTTCATGGCGCGGACTTTCAGCGGCAGACCGAACAGGTTGATAAAGCCGTCGGCATCGTGGTGGTCGTAGAGTTCGCCTGTTGTGAAGCTGGCGAGAGACTCGCTGTACAGTGAATATGGGGAAGTCTCGCCTGCGCGGATGATGTTTCCTTTGTAGAGCCGAAACTTCACTTCACCGGTCACATATTTCTGCGTCACGTCAACGAATGCCTGGATCGCCTCGCGCAGCGGTGTAAACCATTTCCCCTCGTACACGATCTGGGCGAATTTATTTCCAAGATCTTTCTTTACTTCGTATGTAGCGCGGTCGAGCACCAGCTCCTCAAGCTGCTGGTGTGCTTCCATGAGGATCGTTCCGCCCGGTGTCTCATACACTCCGCGGGACTTCATGCCGACAACCCGGTTTTCTACGATATCGATGATGCCGATGCCGTGCTTTCCGCCAAGAGCATTCAGCTCTTTAATGATATCCGATACTTTCATTTCTTTGCCGTTGATGCTCTTCGGAATACCTGCCTCAAATGTCATTGTCACATATTCGCCTTTATCCGGCGCTTTCTCAGGTGTTACGCCGAGAACGAGAAGGTCGTCATAGTTGGGCTCGTTTGCAGGGTCCTCCAGCTCCAGTCCCTCGTGGCTGATATGCCACAGGTTGCGGTCGCGGCTGTAACTGTGCTTTGCGTCAAACGGAAGGTCGATCCCATGCTGGCGGCAGTACTCGATCTCATCCTCCCGGGACTGCATGGTCCATACGTCTGTCATACGCCATGGAGCGATGATCTTGATGTCCGGGGCCAGCGCTTTGATGCCGAGCTCGAAACGGATCTGGTCATTTCCTTTTCCGGTGGCGCCGTGGCAGATGGCAACAGCGCCCTCTTTGCGGGCGATCTCTACCAGCTTTTTGGCGATGACCGGACGCGCCATGGATGTGCCGAGGAGATATTTGTTCTCGTACACAGCGCCCGCCTTTACACATGGCATGATATAGTCGTCGCATAATTCGTCAACAATGTTTTCGATATATAATTTGGAAGCTCCTGAAAGTTTTGCTCTCTCATCAAGACCGTCCAGTTCCTCGCCCTGTCCGCAGTCGATGCAGCAGCAGATGACATCGTAACCGAAGTTTTCCTTCAGCCATGGGATGATGGCGGTTGTGTCAAGACCGCCTGAATACGCTAAAACAACTTTTTCTTTACTCATTTCAATTGCCTCCTGAATGTATTTTTATTCGTCTTTCCACCATGCCGAGCGGGGGTGGGAAACCAGATTCTATGTACTGCTTTTGCAGGCTAGAAATTACTATACACCACAACTTATAACTATGCAAGAGAAAATTGATATAAATTAATGTTTATGCAGAAAATATACAAAATATG
>ERZ1090864.285-NODE-285-length-28414-cov-15.874996_pt1 | contig 28414 bp, 28 predicted proteins | sample MGYA00478479_ERZ1090864 | MGnify/ENA primary metagenome ERZ1090864 (study PRJEB33644, sample SAMEA5815743) | chicken gut metagenome | biome: Chicken; feature: Gastrointestinal Tract; material: Caecum | place: Ireland | collected 2019-01-01 | study: A study of the...
CTGTCATCCGGATAGAGGAAGAGTGTCAGGTTCTTTTTGATATCCTCTTTGTCAAAATCGATTCCGTCATGCACGATTCCCTCATCCACAGAATCCAGGTCAAAAAGATGGAGCTTATTCGTCTTATTGTTATACCCTGTCACCTCAATATCGTACATGCGGGCATTGACTTTCAGTCCCCTAAACTCTACCGGATATGTGACATCTGTCCTTTTCAGCCAGGACTTCTCTCCCATCCACGGATTCGGAGTCTCTTTCTGGAGATGGTCCTCAAACTCCTGTTTAAAGAGCCCAAGGTGGTAATTCAGCCCGATGCCGTCCCCGGCAAGCCCCAGTGTGGCGATAGAGTCAAGGAAACAGGCGGCCAGCCTTCCCAATCCTCCGTTTCCGAGGGACGGCTCTGCTTCCGCTTCCTCGATCTCACAGATGTCTTTGCTGTTGTCTGCCAGCATCTCTTTTACTTCCTGATAGATGCCCAGGTTGATCATATTGTTGGAGAGCAGTTTCCCGATCAGAAACTCTGCGGAAATATAATACAGCTTCTTTTTGCTGTCCGTCCTCTCCTTTTCTGACGCCATGTCCTGAACGATGGTGAGGAGTCCGCCGTAGATCTCTTCATTGGACGCCTGGGAAACCGGCTTTCCCATATATGCTTCTAATCTTTCCTGAATCTTCATGATAATCTCCTTTCGAAACATCATTTAAACCTATGCTTAGCAGTATAATATGTTTCTGCGGATATTTCTTGCAATATTCTTTCTTTTCATTGTACAATACTATCAAACGCAGCGATAAGGAGAGACTTTCAACCGGTAAGGAGACACTTTTATGAATATCAGCGAATACCAGAACTACCACGAGGCGAAATCCCATACAACCCCGGATTTTCCCTACAACACCTATCTCTGCTCCATCCCCCGGGATTTTCCCGGCGTGCCTCTTCACTGGCATTCGGAGGCAGAGCTGATCGTCATCAAAAAGGGGCGGGGCTTTGTATCCTCGGATTTCCTGAAAAAATCCGTAACCTCCGGGGATATCGTCCTTATCCGTCCCGGGCAGCTCCATTCGATCGAGCAGGACGCTCATTATGTGATGGAGTACGAAAATATCATTTTCAGGCCTGACCTGCTCATCTCAGGCAGTGATGACCTGTGCGCTTCACAGTTTATCACGCCGTTCATGGAAGGCAGGATCCAGTCCGAGACTTTCCTGACGCCCGCCCTGTCCTGGTATCAGTCCGCATCAGAGTGCATCCGGCAGATCGATCTCCTGAGCGCAACCCATCCGGAAGGATACCAGCTCGCTATCAAAGGACATTTATTCCAGTTCTTCTTCCTGCTTATCTCCAATCGGCAAAAAAAAGAGACCTCTTCTGCCTTGCAGACGAAATCTCTTGAAAAAATGAAGACCATCCTGAAATATGTGGAAGAGCACTATGCCGGACACATCACCATCGATGACATGGCAGCGCTGACATATTACAGCAAGTCCCACTTTATGAAATTTTTTAAAGCACATATGGGCGTAGGGTTCATCGAATATCTGAATGACTACCGCCTTACCATGTCCGAGCGCCTGCTCCGTTCTTCGGACGCTCCGCTCCTCGAGATCGCGGGCCTGTGCGGATTCGATAATCTGTCCTATTTCAACCGTATCTTTAAGCGGAAGTATGGGCAGTCGCCGGGAAGGTGGCGGGCACAGATCTCACTTTCCAAACCCGCAGTTCGGGAAGGTGCACACGGAGCAGTTCAGGCATAACCCGCCTTCGCCCAGCACCGAAAAATCCTTCGCGCACAGCCTTTCGCCCGCTACGATCCGGGGAAGCACCAGGTCAAAGATCGTCCGTTTCGCATACATCACACATCCGGGCAGCCCCATAACCGGAATACTGCCTGTACCTTCCGGCGTCCGGTGTCTGTATGCCAGCATGAACATGGCTCCCGGCAGCACCGGCGCGCCGTATGTGACCACTTCATCCGCTGCGTTGCGGATGGCAAGCGGAGTACGGTCGTCCGGATCCACGCTCATCCCGCCGGTACATACGACCATGTCCGTCCCTTTCCTGATCCACGCGCTGATGGCCTCTGTGACCATCTCCGCCCTGTCGTCACACAGCGTATTGCCCAGCACTTCCACTCCGTATTCTTCCAGTTTTCCCCTGACCACTGGAGTAAATTTATCCTCAATGCGGCCGTGATACACCTCGCTGCCGGTGGTCACGATCCCGGCTTTCATCTTTCGAAACGGCATCAGCCGGAATATAGGCTCATTTCCGCAGATTTCTCTCACCCGGTCCATTTTCTCTTCCTCGATCACCAGGGGGGCAACCCGCATTCCCACGATCTTATCGCCCTTTCTCACCGGGAAATCTCCATGTCGTGAGGCGAGCACCATCTGCCCCATCCCATTGACTGTATTTAGTTTCTCCCGGTCGATCTTCAGAAGCCCATCCGTCTCCGCGGTCAGCTCGATCTTACCCTCCTTCGGCTCTGAAGCTGTCATAAACTCACCCTGACAGACCTGGCGGAGGATTTCCGCCGCGTCGTTTTCATGGAGCATCCCTTCCTGCTTCTCCCACACATAGAGATGCTCCTTGCCTACAGAGAGAAGCACAGGAATGTCTTCTTCCGTCACCACATGCCCCTTGCGGAAGACCGCGCCCTTGACCACCCCCGGGATGATCTGGGTAATGTCGTGGCAGAGCACGCTTCCGACCGCGTCTTCTGTTTTGATCAGCTTCATCCATTTTCTCCTCCGTTCTTCGCATCTCTGTTCTTTTGCTTCCCTAAATCTGGATTTCCTCCAGTTCCTTCATCCACACTGCCGCGCACGCGTCGCTTGGCATCCTCCAGTCGCCTCTGGGAGAGAGCGCCACAGTACCGATCTTCGGTCCGTCCGGCAGACAGGAGCGTTTGAACTGCTGGGAGAAGAATCTACGGCAGAATGTCTTCAGCCACTTCAGGATCGTCCCCCTGTCATAGTCTCCGGCAAATGTAGTCTCCGCCAGCCGGAATATCTTGCCCGGCTCATATCCGAAGCGGAGCATATAGTACAGGAAGAAATCATGCAGCTCATAAGGCCCTACAAGGTCTTCCGTCTTCTGCGCGATATCACCGTCTCTGGGCGGGAGCAGTTCCGGGCTCACCGGAGTGTCCAGCACGTCATAGAGCACATTTTTCAGCTCCTCATCCTCTGTCTCATCCGCCGCGTACTTGACAAGATGGCGGACCAGCGTCTTCGGCACAGAGGCATTGACGCCGTACATGGACATATGATCGCCATTGTAAGTCGCCCATCCCAGGGCAAGTTCTGACATGTCCCCTGTCCCGATCACCATGCCGCCTGTCTGGTTCGCGATATCCATAAGGACCTGAGTGCGCTCTCTTGCCTGAGAATTTTCATAGGTCACGTCATGGTTCTCCGGGTCCTGCCCGATATCCCTGAAATGCACCTTCACCGCTTCGGCGATGGGAACCTCTTTTAAAGACGCGCCCGTCTTCTTCGTCATCTCACAGGCATTCTGATACGTCCGGTCCGTAGTCCCGAAACAGGGCATGGTCACTGCGATGATATCCTTCTTATCTCTTCCCAGCATATCAAAAGCCCGGGCTGTCACGAGGAGCGCCAGGGTAGAGTCAAGCCCGCCGGAAATCCCCACCACAGCGGTCTTTGAATTGGTATGGGCAAGGCGCTTTTTCAGCCCCATCGCCTGGATGGTCAGGATCTCTTCGCACCGCTCTGCGCGCACTCTCTCATCCGATGGGACGAAAGGCTTCTTCGGAAATACCCTTGAGAGCCGCACTTCTTCCCTGCCGACTGTAAACGGCACACGCATCAGCGTTCCGTCAGGATCAGCCTGGAACGTCGTATTCTTGCGCCGTTCACTCACAATACGACTCAGGTCAAATTCAGAGTAAATGATCTCGTTCCGGTATCTTCCGGCTTCTTTTAAGACTGCACCGTTTTCCGCGATGATGTTGTGCCCGCCGAACACCACGTCCGTGGTGGATTCTCCTTCACCTGCATTTGCGTATACATACCCTGCGATCAGCCGGGCAGACTGACCGGCGATTAGCTCTCTCCGGTAGGCATCCTTGCCGATGGTCTCATCGCTGGCAGAACAGTTGACGATGACAGTCGCCCCCTCGATCGCCGCCTGTATGCTGGGCGGCACAGGAGACCATACATCCTCGCAGATCTCCGCTGACACGATCAGATCCTCCACGCCGTCAGCTTCAAATAAGATCTGCGGCCCAAAGGGCACCTGTTCCCCCTCAAACAGAATGTATCCCGCCTGATCCGGTCCGGGAGTGAACTGCCGCATCTCATAAAATTCCGCATAGTTCGGAAGAAAGGTCTTGGTCGTAAAGCCGATGATCTTTCCCCGGTTCATGGCTGCAGCTACGTTGTAGAGCTTCCCCCTGACAGGGAGCGGCGTCCCCACGAAGGCAAGGATGTCTTTGTCCGCCGTGTATTCCGCGATCCGCAGAAGAGCGTGGCGCGCCGCCTCAAGGAGAGCGTCCTGGGCAAAAAGGTCGCCGCATGTATATCCGGTCACGCACAGCTCAGGGAATACGATTATTTTCGCTCTCATCCCGCAGACTTTCCCGATCGCCTCACATATTTTTTCCGTATTAAACTCCACATCCGCCACCCGGATGTCCGGCGTGGCTGCCGCAACTCTCACAAATCCATGTCTCATTTTTTCTCCACCTCTCTGTCCGGATTCTCCCGCCTTGCTGCCGGAGAGCTTATCTGCTCTTTTTCAGGAGCTCTTTCAACTCATCCACCGTATAGTTATACGCTGTATTGCAGAAATGACATTTCACTTCGATATCCTCCCCATCATCGATCATGGACTGGATATCTTTCTTGCCGATGCTGATGATCGCCTTCTCGATCCGTTCTTTCGAACAGTTGCAGTAAAATCTTGACGACATGGTATCCGTGATCTCCAGATCCAGTCCTTCCAGCACCTGGGCCAGCATCTCCTCAGGTGTGTGGCCGTTGTCCAGCATGGAAGTCACTGACTGGATATTATTGATATTGTGTTCCAGCCTATTCAGTACTTCGTCTTCGATGAACGGCATTACCTGTACGATAAATCCACCCGCGCATTTTACTGTATTGTTCTTTTCCATGAGCACTCCCAGTCCCACGGAAGAGGGTACCTGCTCTGACGTGGCGAAATAGTAGGTCAGATCCTCCGCGATCTCCCCTGTCTGAAGGATCGTCTGCCCGGAATAGGGCTCTTTTAACCCCATGTCCTTGATCACGGTCATGACGCCCTGCCCCAGAGCGCCGCCCACATCCAGCTTGCCGTTCTTCGATGGCAGTATCACATCCGGATCATGGACATAGCCCTTTACATTTCCCTGGCTGTCGGCTGTCACTGTCAGGCCGCCGATAGGTCCGGAGCATTTGATCTGGATAGTGAGCATATCTGTTGGATTCTTCATCATGCTCCCCATCATCACCCCGCCGGTCAGAAGTCGTCCCAGGGCCGCTGTCGCCACCGGGCTCGTGCCATGGCGCTGTCTCGCCTCTTCCACAAGATTTGTAGTAACCGCCGCAAACGCACGGATCTGCGTGTTTGCTGCCGCTGCTCTTACAATATGATCTTCCATTTTTTAATCTCCTGTCTGTGTATCCTATCTGTGCATCCTAATCTTCGAATCTTTTCGATTCCGTCAAATAATTACCCTGTTCGGTCTGAATGCCCACTTATCCTTATCTGTTCTTTTCGGCTGTCTGCTTTCCGCTTTCCCGGGCGATGACGCAGATCCGCTCGCTGGTCTTAGTGACCTCCCCCCGGGTGTCCATGTCATAAGCAGCATCAAAAACAAGTCCTGCACTGTTTATCAATTCCCGAATCTCTTCCAGAGTATACCCTCTCTGGAAATGAGTTTCCCGGTATTTCCGGTACAGCGCTCCGTTTTCTTCCCGGTTTTCCCCTGCTGCTTCATCTCGACCGGCTGCTGCGCCTTCCCTGATGAAAAGTGTCAGGTCATACTCATTGATCTGCTCGTCTTCATAATAGCAGTTGTCCCATATGAAACTGCACCCTCCCCTGTCTTCCGCGATCGTGCGGTCGCCCAGGGCTTCCCGGTACTTGTATTCCGTATTAAAGTCAAAAAGAAAGATGCCTCCCGGATCAAGATAATTGTTCACCAGGCGGAACACCTCCCGCAGTTCTTCAGGCTCAGTGATATAATTCACGGAATCGCACACACTCACCACTGCCCGGACTGTGCCGTACAGCTCAAACTCCCGCATGTCCTGGAGCAGGTAGAGGATGTCATGTCCTGACGCGATCCGCTTTTCCATGGCAAGCTCCAGCATGTCTTCTGAGTTATCCACCCCGATCATGTCATAGCCGTATCCCGCCAGGAGCTCTGTCATCGTACCCGTACCACATCCCAGATCCAGCACGATACCGTCCCGCACGCCATATCCGCACAGCAGGTCATGTATATATCCTCCCCACTCTTCATAGGGGACATTGTCCATAAACTTATCATATACTGATGCAAAACTTGTGTACGCTTCCACGATGATCTCCTCCCGCAAATAGAAGTTTAACATATTTTCCTGTTCTTGGCACTAGAAATCTTTCAGCGCGAGTGTGTGGGTGACTGAGATGACTTCGGAATGGAATTTAGAAAAATAGAAATCCGGAAATATGCGTTAAGCTGGGCAATGGGAATTTCTGAGACGAAGGCGAGTTACCCATTGCTCAGCTTTGCCCTTAGCATATTTCCGGATTTCGTTATTTTTTCTTATTCCATGGAGCGGGACCGAAGCCATCCACATACCCGCGCTGAATATGTCTTAGATACTACTCTCCTATGGTTTCGGATGATCTACTCACCGGCAGTCTCCCCGGCAAATACAGATTTTCTATTCTCCGAAGCGTATTTTCATATAGGATCTGATCTCTTCCACGCACTTCGCAAATCCCAGCTTCCCGCTGTTTAAGCAGAGGTCGTAATTTCTCGCGTCCGCCCATTCGTGCCCTGTGTGATAGCGGTAGAAATCGCTCCTGTACTCGTCCGTCTTCTGAATGTATCTCTCCATCTCTTTTTGTGTCATGCTGTGGCGCTCCATCGCCCGTTCAAGACAGAACTTCTTGTCCGCGTGAACGAACACGCTCATCACATTAGGATAATCCTTCAGCACATAGTCCGCACATCTTCCGATAATGACGCATGACTCTTTTTCTGCCAGCTCTTTAATGATCTTTGCCTGATAATTAAACAGGTTGTCGTCTGAGGTAAAGCCTTTGTCCTCCGGCGGAAGCAGTTCTCCCTCATATGGACGGCTCAAAAGCCGGAACCATCCTGCATGCCGGACCTTTTCATCGGACATGCCAAAGAGCCGTTCATTGATACCGCTGTCCTCCGATGCCATGCGCAGGATCTCACGGCTGTAGCAGTTGACGCCAAGCTCTTTTGCCAGCATGGCGGCGATGGTCTTCCCGCCGCTCCCATACTGTCTTGAGATGGTGATCACAATATTTTTCATAAAGCTGCGCCTCCTTTACTCTCCGAGATAAGCCTTTTTAATAGAATCATCCTCCAGAAGATCCTTTGCATTTCCTTCGAGAACGATCTTTCCTGTCTCCAGGACATACGCCCGGTCTGCAATGGAAAGTGCCTTCTTTGCGTTCTGCTCCACAAGAAGCACGGTAGTGCCGCTCTCGCTCACAGAACGGATAATATCAAAAATCTCATTTACCATGATCGGAGAAAGCCCCATGGAAGGCTCATCCATGAGGATGATCTTCGGTCTGGACATAAGCGCGCGCCCCATTGCAAGCATCTGCTGCTCACCGCCGCTCAGCGTCCCTGCCATCTGATTCTTTCGCTCTTCCAGGCGCGGAAAGCGTTTATAAACATTTTTCAGGCTTTCCTCGATCTCACTTTTATCATTTCTTGTGTAAGCCCCCATTTTCAGGTTCTCATACACGCTCAGTTCCGCAAACACGCGCCGCCCTTCCGGCACATGGGCCATACCCATGGACACGATCTTATGAGCAGGCACTTTCGTAATCTCTCTTTCCTCAAACAGCACCTGCCCGCTCTTTGGTGAGAGCAGACCTGTCACCGTGTGCAGGGTCGTTGTCTTGCCCGCGCCGTTGGCTCCGATCAGCGCAACGACTTCTCCTTTATCTACATGGAAGGAGATGCCCTTGATCGCCTGGATCACACCGTAATATACTTCAAGATCATTTACTTCAAGCATTGCCATAACTAACGTCTCCTCCTATTCTCCAAGATATGCCGTGATGACCTGGGGGTCATTTAAAACATCGGACGTCCTGCCCTGGGCAAGCATCTCCCCGAAATTCAGCACTGTCAGTCTCTCACAGATGCCGCTCACCAGTTTCATATCATGCTCGATCAGAAGGATCGTCATGTGGAACTCCTCGCGGACAAATCGGATCATCTCCATCAGCTCGCCTGTCTCATTGGGATTCATTCCCGCCGCCGGCTCGTCCAGAAGAAGGAGCTTCGGCTCTGTTGCCAGGGCTCTCGCGATTTCCAGCCTTCTCTGCTGTCCGTACGGAAGATTCGCGGCATCGATATGCGCGGACTTTTCCAGATCAAACACTTTGAGCAGCTCCATGGCCTTCTCATCCATCTCTTTTTCTACCCTGCGATATCCCGGAAGACGCAAAATCCCTTCCACCGTAGAGTAATGATGCTTATTATGAAGTCCTGTCTTTACATTGTCCAGCACACTCAGCTTTTTAAAGAGACGGATATTCTGAAATGTCCTCGCGATCCCCGCTTTGCTGATCTCTATAGTCTTCTTTCCGGTGATATCCTTTCCGTCCAGAAGGACTTTTCCGCTGTCCGGCTTGTATACGCCTGTCAGCAGGTTAAAAACAGTAGTCTTTCCCGCGCCGTTGGGTCCGATCAGACCATACAGCTCTTCTTTTTCGATGGATATGTCAAATGCATTCACTGCACGGAGACCGCCAAATGAAATGCCAAGATTTTTTACATCCAGTAATGCCATTATTGTACAGCCTCCTTTTTCTTTTTCCCGAATCTAAGATACCGCTCTCTCCATTCGATCGCTTTCGGCGCCCAGTTAAAGAGCATCATAAAGATCAGAACGACAGCGTAGATGAGCATACGGTAATCATCCAGCCCTCTGAGCAGCTCCGGAAGCAGCGTCAGGATAACAGCCGCAATGACAGAACCTCTGATGTTTCCGATACCGCCCAGGACAACGAATACAAGGATCATGATCGACTGATTATACCCGAAGTTGTTCGTAGTAGCCGTCAGCGTGGACAGATTATGCGCATAAAGCACGCCCGCCGCCCCCGCAAGCGCCGCGGAGATCGTAAATGCCATCAGTTTGTATTTCGTTATATTGATCCCGATAGACTCTGCGGCGATCCGGTTGTCACGGATAGACATGATTGCGCGCCCATCCCGGGAATTGATCAGGTTGAGCACAATAAACAGGGTGATCAGGATCAGGATAAATCCGATCAGGAACGTAGCGTCTTTTGGCGTCCCAGTGATCCCCTGCGGTCCGTTCACAATGACCGTGCCGTCCGGCTCCATATCCAGCGCCAGCACGTCCTTTGTAGAAAAATGGAACCCATTCGAATCCTTGCCGATATACAGGACGTTTACCAGATTCTTGATGATCTCGCCAAAAGCAAGGGTGACGATCGCAAGATAGTCTCCCTTCAGGCGGAGCACCGGTATTCCGATCAGGATGCCAAATATCGCCGCCACAACGATACCGATAATGAGAGCCAGCAGGAAACGTACAATATCAACTGTGATCACATCCCGCATACATTTTGAGAAGAATGCGCTGGAAAACGCGCCGACACACATAAAGCCCGCGTGTCCGAGACTCAGCTCGCCCAGGATACCCACTACCAGGTTCAGCGATACCGCCAGGATAATATAGTAGCAGAGCGGGACCATAAGCCCTTCAAGAAGGCTTGAAATACTGCCTGTACTGATCAGGATCTGCATGACGATATAAGCAGCGATAACAATGCCGTAAGTGATCAAACTGTTTTTTGTATTTTTACTCATTTTCTTCAGCATACCTGACACCTACACTTTCTCCTGAATCTTTTTGCCTAAGATCCCTGTCGGCTTAACAAGGAGCACGATGATCAGCACCGCAAACACGATCGCATCCGCCAACAGAGATGAAATATACGCCTTGCTGAAGATCTCGATCACACCGAGGAGAAGCCCTCCGATGAAAGCTCCCGGGATCGATCCGATGCCGCCGAAGACGGCTGCCACGAATGCCTTGATGCCCGGCATTGACCCTGTGTATGCGGACAGCGTCGGATAGGCGGAACAGTACATCACTCCGGCGACAGCCGCCAGCGCAGAACCGATCGCGAACGTCAGCGCGATCGTTCCGTTTACATTGATCCCCATCAACTGTGCAGCCCCTTTATCTTCAGACACAGCGCGCATTGCCTGACCCGGTTTTGTCTTCTGTACAAAAAGGATCAGGACAGTCATGATGATAAGGCAGACGATGATCGTAACGATCGTCTCTCCTGAAATATTTAATTGGCCGTCTGCAAGAGATATGCCTTTCCATTTGATCACAGACTGGAATGTTTTTGCATTCTCTCCAAATACAAGGAGCGCGATGTTCTGGAGCAGATAGCTGACTCCGATAGCCGTGATCAGCACCGCCAGCGACGAGGAGGCGTTGCGCAGAGGTTTATAGGCTATCCTCTCGATCACAATACCGAGAAGGGTACACACACAGACTGCCATCGCCACGCTGGCCACAGGAGAAATCCCTGCCTGCGTCATCGCGATAAACGCCGTGTACGCACCGACCATAATAACATCTCCATGGGCAAAGTTCAGCATCTTTGCGATACCGTATACCATGGTATATCCAAGGGCTATGATCGCATACACACTTCCAAGGCTCAATCCATTGATTAAATACGATATAAAGCTCATACTCATCCCTTCCATTTCTATTATCTTATTGTTGAAATTAATAGGATTATATCACAGGGGTACAGGGGATAGCAATAAAAAAATCGAGTGTGCTCGGTTTTTAATATGAGGGTGTTAATAATTGGAACGATACTATCTCCGTTTTAGTATGAGAGGAGTGTCATTTTAAGCGCCTCCTTATCCTCTTGATTTTATCAAGAAATTTAAACCATTAAATTCACGACCTCTCGAGGAGGTCGACCTTCCTTGTTAACAAGACTATCGTCCCTATTGAAGAACCCGGCAGCAAGGATCTTGATCATCTCTTTGTTTAATTGTTGAAGCTCCTAATATATGCTATAATCAACAGGAATTTTTGGATTGGGGAATAGGAAAATGCAACTCAAAACGAAGCGATTACTGATAAGAGAACTTACTCCGGATGATTGGCAAGCCATGCAGAAAATCGCCGTTGATTTTCGGGAATCCAAATATGCCATTTACGATATGCCCCTGCCTATTGGAGATGAGGAAATCACCGAACTGACCAGACAGTTTGCCGAATCACAGCTGTTCTATGCGGTTGTGCTCCATGATGTCATGATTGGGTATATCTGTTTTCACGAAGATAACGGAAATTACGACTTGGGCTTTTGTTTTCATTCTGACTATCAAGGCAGGGGATATGCCTTTGAGAGCTGCCGCGCAATCATGGACTACATGGCCAGCGAGCGAAACGTAAGGGTATTTACCGCCGGAACAGCGATGAAAAACAAGCCTTCCTGTAAGTTGCTTGAAAGGCTGGGATTTATACTCCAAAAAACTGAGCGGCTTTCCTTCCAGAAAGATGCGAAGGGCAATGATCTGACCTTTGAAGGTGGGATTTTTATAAAGCAGACAGGAAATCTTCCTGTTTCCACCTTTTCAGAATGATGGTAGAATAAATGATAAGTGAAGCTGGGATCCCAGAGAGCAAAAGGAGTGATGGCACTTGACTGGAGAAAAAATTAAGAATCGAAAACTGAACCAGGAAAAACTTTTGTCCTTTCGCTTTGAAAAGGCGGATAATGGATATGTTTATCATACTCATTTAGTCGGAGTGCAGATGGCGTTAACTGTGGTAATAGATGATGAAGAAACAATCCACACGCGAGTTGTTGACAGCAGCGGCGATGAATATATACTCCATCGCGTCGCTGGTACGGCAGGTTCTTTTGTCGGACAGGTCAGAAACGAATTTGAGGCGGTTCTGAAAGAAATCTCCGAAACGTGTTTTGAGCCTGACATATTCAAAAGTGAACAGGCGAAAGCCGTCATTGCTTATGTAAGAGATACATACGGTGTTGAGCCGGAATATCTGTGGCAGAAGTTTCCCAATAATGCGGTCATGCGCAGAAAGGACACCCAGAAATGGTACGCCGCCCTTCTTACCGTATCCCGCAGGAAGTTGGGCTTAACTTCGGACGAAACCGCCGTGATTCTGGACCTGCGTATCAAACCGGAAGAGATGGAAAGCACGGTGGATCATATACGTTTTTTCCCCGGCTATCACATGAACAAAAAGCATTGGCTCACGGTCTGTCTGGACGGCTCGGTATCGATAGAGGAAATTTGCCGGAGGATTGACAAGACTTACAAACCGCGCCGACAAAAAAATATTATGACGCATATTATACCTTAAACGCAATGCTGGACAATATTGTTTCTTGCGGAGCCGAATTCCTGCTGGAAAATGGTTATCAGACGTATGCGAACACCACAAAGGCCGTGAAGCAAGATGACAACTGGTGTACGCCCCTTCCCCACAAGACGGTAGCGACACGGACCGGACTGGGGTGGATCGGGAAAAACTGTCTGCTTGTCACAAAGGAATATGGCAGCGCTGTACGGTTGTCCAGCCTGCTGACCGATGCGCCTTTGCCGGCCGGGACGCCGGATGATATCCGTAAATCAGCGGAAAGTATTACCGGAAAATTTCTATAGAAATTTTATCATTTCACATAAAATATACTGATCATCCGTGTCATTTTGAAAAAAACTGAAAAAACGCTGTCTGCAACCACCGGTTGACAGATTTTCAAGCCCGCTTGGTGGCATGCGCGCACTAGTTCTGCTATGATAAGACCACTGAAACATACTGCGCATACGAACAGATCAACAACAATCAAATACAGGAGGAAAAACAAATGATCTTAGCAGATAAAATAGCAGAATTGAGAAAAAAGAACGGCTGGTCCCAGGAAGAACTTGCCGGGCAGCTCGGCGTATCCAGACAGTCTGTCTCCAAATGGGAAAGCGCGTCTTCCATTCCGGATCTTGATAAAATATTAAAGATGAGTGAGGTTTTCGGCGTCAGTACCGATTATCTCCTGAAGGATTCCAATGAACCAGAGGGGGAAGCTTTCGCCGAAGCCGCGTTAGACGTAACCACTGTTTCCGACAGTGACTGTAAGATAAGGACAGTTTCTCTGGAGGAGGCGAACACTTTTATGGATATCGTGCAGAATATGGCCGCAAAAGTCGCGGCGGGAGTTTCTATATGCGTCCTCTCTCCCATTCTGCTGATTCTTCTCGCTGCGCTCTCCGACCAGGAGGGAGGTCATATAATCCCGGAAGCACTGGCAGTAGCAGTCGGTCTTCCTGTACTATTGGTAATGGTGGCAGGCGCGGTGGCGCTTTTCATCTGGTACGGAAGGAAAACAGAACGCTTTGAATATCTGGAAAAGGATCTCGTTGAACTGGCCTACGGCGTGACAGGCGTAGTTGAAAAACGAAAAAAAGGATATGAGCCCTCTCATGGCGTCTCCCTGGTCATCGGCGTGGGGCTTTGTATCCTGAGCGCAATTCCGTTATTTGTGCTGGGCGCCCTTGATGAAAATGGAATGCTTGCCATCTACGGCGTCATATTCTGTCTGATGATCGTATCGGCCGGTGTTTTCTTTTTGATCCGTACCTGTATGATATTCGGCTCTTTTCAGAAGCTCCTGGAAGAAGGGGATTACAGCCGCGCCAGGAAAACAGCTGAAAAGAGAAATGAAGTGATCAGCACTGTATACTGGTGTGTTGTCACAGCGGTTTACCTCGGATGGAGCTTTTACACTATGGAATGGTACCGTACCTGGATCATATGGCCCTGTGCAGGGGTTCTGTTCGGCGCAGTGCTCGGCATCAGCAGCGTGATACATAATAATAAAGCGTAAGAATCGCGCAGATCCGCTTCCGAGGATCTGCGCGATTATACATAAAGATGAGAAAATATGTATTTTGACCAGAAGTACTATTCGAACTGCTTTCTGCCTTATGACAGCTGCTCTAAAACCCACTGCACATCGTCCGTGCTCTTTAAGGTTTCCAGAAGCGCCGGATCTTTCAGCAGCGTACAGAGCTTGCTCAGGAGATCCAGATGCTCATCACCGATTCCGGCAATTCCAAATACAAGCTGCGCCTTCTCTGCGCCAAAGTCAACTCCCTCCGGATACTGGAGAAGTACGATTCCTGTTTTCTTTACTGTATCCTTTACCTGAGTCGTGCCATGCGGGATTGCAACACCCATGCCCATATAGGTAGATACCAGCCTCTCACGTTCCTGCATTGCCACCACATAAGAGTCATCTACATATCCGAGCTTCTCAAGAAGTTCGCCGGCAGTCTGGATCGCTTCTTCTTTGGTGACAGGTTTCTGTCCAAGCTTAATGCCTTCTGCAACAATCACCTGTTTCTTGATCGGTGTGTCTGGAATAACGATATCCGTATTCTCACCTGCCGGCGCTGCCGGGGCGTCTCCTGTGGTAAGCTGTACATACAGAGCATCCAATGCCGGATCTGCCAGGAAATTGCCGATGGTGATCAGCTGTGCCCGAGGCGCTGATTTCTTCGCCCGGGCAGCCAGGGTAGTCTGTACCACCGCGATATCACAGTCCGCCAGGATGTTATCCACGGAAGTATTGGAAACAGAGATATCCGGCCGGTCATTTTTAATGCGGTTGCGGAACTTTGTTGCTCTCATTGCAGAGGATCCCATACCTGCGTCACAGGCAAAGATGATCTTCTTTATCTCAGATGACCGTTCGATCGTCCCCGGCACTATATTATCATTTGCGGAAGCAGCCTTCATGGATGCCATCTCGCTCTGGGCTTCTTCCAGACTCTTTCCGCCCGCCATCTTGACAATCGGAGACGCCACTACAAAGGAGATACCTGTGGCGATCAGCACGCCGATGATTACCTTTATTATATCGGATCCCGGAGCCATCATCAGGTAGGCGATAATCGATCCCGGCGAAGCCGGTCCTACCAGTCCGCAGTCGGTGATGGTGAACCAGAAGATCGCAGCCATGTTGCCAAGGATCGGGGCAACGATCACCAGAGGGTTCATCAGGACATAGGGGAAATATATCTCGTGGATACCGCCCAGAAGATGGATGATCACGGCTCCGGGCGCCGAATCCTTTGTCACCTTGTCTTTGCAGAAGAACATATATGCCAGCAGAACGCCAAGTCCCGGACCAGGGTTGGTCTCCAGCATATACATAATGGATTTTCCCATATCCGCCGCCTGCGACATGGCAAGAGGCGTAAAGATCCCCTGATTGATCGCATTATTCAAAAACAGGACCTTCGCAGGCTCGATGAAAACAGCGATCAGCGGAAGAAGACTGTTTTCTACCAGAAGATTGACTCCTGCAGAGAGAAAAGAAAGAATCGCACTCATAACCGGACCAATCGCGACATAGCCCAGCATAGCCAGAATCATTCCGATAATGCCCGCTGAGAAATTGTTGATCAGCATCTCGAAGCCGGCTGGCATGCGGCTCTCCATAAACTGGTCAAACTTCTTGACACATAATCCCGCCAGCGGTCCCATAACCATAGCAGCCATGAGCATCGTGATCTCGGTATTGCTCATGATCGCTCCGATCACGGCAATCGCACCTACCACACGCCCCCGGTCTCCGCCGATCATACGGCCGCCGGTAGATGAGATCAGGATGGGGATCAGATAGGTGAGCAGCGGACTCACCAGGCTGTTAAACCCTTTGTTGGGAATCCATCCAGTGTCTATAAAAAGCGCGGCCAAAAAGCCAAAAGCAATCAGGGCGCCGATATTTGGCATAACCATTGCTGATAAAAATTTTCCAAAACGTTGTACACTATTTTTCACAAAACCTTCCTCCATCAATATGGCCGGTCTTCAATGGAGAATGGCTCAGCTGTCTTTTCCCGGCGTTTACAGGACCTGTACTCCGTACTTTCTGCACTCGGCAAGGAACTCCTCTGTCAGCTTCCCATCGGAAACGACAATGTCAATATCCGAAAGCCCGCAAAAGCTAAAACTGCATTTTACATCTATCTTTGAGGAATCCATCAAGGCGATCACCTGCTCAGACTGGCGGATCGCCGTCTGTTTTAACAGTGCTTCGTCACTGATACCGCAGGAGAACCCCACAGAAGGATGAAACCCTGTAATTCCCAGAAACGCCTGGTCAAAGTTCACCCGCTCCAGCTCTCTGATAGCGGAAAAGCCGAATACGCTCTGACTGTAGCGGTTTAACTTGCCTCCCGGCAGCATCACTGTGGGCTTTGAGAGGTTCGCCAGCTCCGTAGCGCAGCTCAGCCCCGTAGTATAGATCAGATAAGACTGATCGGGTATCTGTCGTGCAAGTACAGCGGCAGTGCTGCCAGAATCCAGAAAAAATGTAGTGTCCGGATGAAGCAGCGCCAGAGCTTTTTTGGCAATTTCCTGTTTTTCCGGAATGTTTCGGACTGATTTCCGGTTCAGAAAATCATCCGTCCCTATGATGACCTGTACTGATTTCGCTCCTCCGTGAACACGCAGGATTTTTTTCTCTTCATCTAAAATCTTTAAATCTGTACGAAGGGTCATCTCCGATACATTTGGAAACGCTTTTTTAATCTGAGCAAAACTGACTGTACCATTTTCATTGATCAGCTGAACAATCGCATCTCTGCGCATTTCCATTGAGTCCATAAATACCTCCTGTCCGTGTCAGGATAACGCGGACAGGATATCCCGGCACAAATTATTTCTCAATAAAGTTCTCCATTAAGTATTCCTCTGCCTCCGGGCACCACAGACCATTGTGGCTGTCCACGATATCCGCCAGCTCGACCAGACGTTTATCATTCTCGGTCTCGCCCTTTGCGCGCAGATCTGCCAATGCAGTCAGAGGCATCGAAAGGTGAGTATAGATCAGTTTCTTACCGCCCGGGATCTTAGGCAGGTTCAGCGTAGTATCGGCAACCGCATCCAGACCGCCGATGTGAGTTACCATGACAGCCGGATTTATGCGCCCTTCCGCAGAAAGCTTCAGAGATTCGATCATATCTGCTGTGTTTCCACCGGTAGTTCCCATTATATGGGTAGAGTTATAGTGTACATCATAGAAGTTGATAGAGGCGCTGAACTGGGTATCCGTAGGTCCTGCAAAGAAGTTCAGACAGCCGTCACGGCCAAGGATCGCGCTGGACTGAGTAATGACCGAAGCAACCGGAGCATAACAGAGTACATCATCATATCCTGTTCCGCCGGAAATCCGCATAAGTTCAGATACCGGATCATTAAAATTTCCTGTATTTACGAAGTGAAGCTCAATTCCGTCTTTTGCCGCTTCCTCGGTCGGGAACAGCTCAGCAGCGCGGTCAAGCCGCTCCTGATTCAAATCTGTCACCACCACCATAGACGGACGGACATCCCGGTGCAGCGCATAGGTCAGAGCGCCCAGTCCCATCGGACCGGCTCCTGCCATAATCGCCATTTTTCCGCCTTCCTTGATACCCATCTGATGAGTGTAAACACCCATCTGCGTATGATAAGCAGCGTTAAACGCACCGATGCTGCAAGACATAGGCTCTGCCAGGGATGCCTCATAGTAGGCACGTCCCTTGTACTCTAAGAGACATCCTAATTCCATTACTTCTGCCGGAATGATGCAGTATGTAGTATTCCCGCCGAAAAATTCATAGGAATATCCCGGACTCCACATAGTTCCTTTGTAATTCAGAGCCGGCTGCAGGGTGAATTTCATTCCCGGCTTAAAAGTATCCTGATGATTCTTTCCTACTTTTACGATATCTCCGGCAAATTCATGGCCCATGATCGCCGGATGCTCTGCTACATCATCGTGGACACGCTTGTGTCCGGCCCCTAGAATCGCACATTTATAAGTTGACATACAGATACTGTCAGAAACCACCTTTACCAGGATCTCATCATCAGTAATCTCAGGAAGTTCAAATTCCTCCAGTCGTAAATCATTAGCTCCGTGAAGTCTCACACCTCTTGCTTTCATAATAAAACTCCTTTCCTTATCATAATGAAAATCATAAACATTTGCAACTATTGCCGCATATTCAAAACAAAAGTTCCTTCTGAAATTTTTAAAAATCCAATTAAAAGTTATCCTTTCAACATTCAGATCTTATGAAAAACTACCTTGGGAAGCAGTTTTTCAATCACTTCATACTCTGCCGCCTGGGTCCCGCTGCACATCACATTTGCCGCTCCCGTGGCAGTGGACAGACAGACAGCTTCTTCTAAAGACATTCCCTTCTCTTCTGCCACCGCAAGCGCCGCTACAACGCTGTCTCCCGCGCCCACCGTGCTTCCCACCGGTACCTTAAGGCCTTCCGCATAAATAGTTTCGTCCGCCGTCATATACAGCGCACCGTCGCCACCCATGGACACCACGATCTTGGCAATGCCGTACTCTTTCATGAAAACTCTTGCCGTTTCCGCCAGTTCTTCCAGTGTTTTCAGAGTCCGTCCCACCAGCGCGGAAAGTTCGTGGTTATTGGGCTTGAACATATACGGAGACGCCTGCAGCCCCGCTTTCAGCAGCTCTCCGTCCGCATCCAGTATCACCTTTGCACCTTTCTCCCTGAACCCCTTCGTCCATGTAAAATATGTATCCTTTGGCGAACCTTTTGGCATGCTTCCGGAGATAACCACAATATCGCCTTCCACGATTTTCTCCAGAAACTCTGCTAGAAGCCCTCCGAGGATCTCTTCCGACACCGTTACACCCGGCTCATTGATGTCAGTGTTCGTATGACTGACAGGGTCAATGATCTTCATGTTCGTGCGTGTCTCTCCCTCAACAAAATGAAAACAAGTCGCAAGCCCCATGTCCTCCAGCGCCGACAGGATCGACCGTCCGGTATCTCCGCCGAGAATCCCGGCTGCAATGCTTCTTCCGCCCAGATTGCTGATGACTTTTGATACATTGATCCCTTTTCCGCCCGGATCTGTCCGCATGGATGTGATCCGGTTGACTGCATCGACTGTCAGAGAAGGGATCTCAACTGTTTTGTCAAGAGCCGGATTCAATGTTACCGTGTAAATCATCTCATACCTCCTTTTTGTTTCAACATTTTGTTTATGTTGAATCAACATCTTTTACTATATATTACCACCGTTTTCGAAAATGTTAACTGTTATTTTAACAATTGTTTTCGAAATTTTTCTTTATTTTGTTTTCATTTCAACAATTATGTTTTTTCCGGATTTCACTTCCGGGTATGACAAAGGACTGGAATCCAACTATTCTCCAAAATGTGGATTAAATGGCAGAAAATGCCTGACCGTTAATATATTTAAAAGAATTAAAAAAAGGGGGATACGCCCCCCTGCAAACAAAAACTCCATGAATAGAAATCAGTAACCACTTTCCCGAATCATCTTTCTCCTTTTATTTTCAATATATTTTTTTCAATCTGCCTGATCACATCCATGAACACTGCATCCTCCTGTCCGGTCGGATCATCCAGCCCCCAGTTCAGCATCTGTTTTCCCGGAATATTCGGACAGACCACATTACATCCCATGGACACATAAATATCTGCTTCCGGTATATCATCCAGCAGTTTTGAATATTGATCCTTTTCCATGTCTATGCCATATTCTTGTTTCATCAGTCTTACCGCATCCTGATTGATCTGAGGTTTCGCTTCTGTCCCTGCGGAATAGCATTCATAAGTATCAGACAGATATTTCCTTCCAAGCGCTTCCGCAATCTGGCTCCGGCAGGAATTGTGAACACAGATGAATGCGATCTTCTTTTTCTTCCTGTTCGTCACAGAAAAGGGACATCTTTTTCCGATACACTGATTATTCTGGCCGCCATAAGAGCAGACGATATCCGGCTTTTCCATCTCTATCCCCATATTCTCTCTTACGAAACCAACTGCTGCGGAAATAGAAAGGTAGGAATCTCTCTTACAGCAGCGGGGACCGCCGACCTCACCGATAGCTTCCAGTGCTTTCGCAGTCATTTTATGAGATAATCTGAAATTCTCTTTTTGTGGCATAATTCGCATTCCATTTCCATATCTTCATCGAGATATTCCAGGGGTGCTTTACAGATCAGGCATTCCTCTTTCATATGCTCCTCCATTGTGAAAACTCCTTTTGTTTTTCAGACTGCTTCTGTTATTTCCGGCATCCTCAGCCGGAATCCGTATCTGCGGCTGCCTCAGTGATCGTGACGAACACCATATCTCCCGGCTGTTTGCCGATCTTTTCCCGGATATCCTTCCGTATTCCTATGATATAACAGATGGAACCGTCCTCATTCTTCACGCCCATATTCACAATGCTTCCGCTGTAGGGAACGCCGTCAAAGGATGCCTGTACTTTCACGCATCCTTTTCCGAACTCTTTTCGGATATCATACGGAAACCGGATATATGCTCCTCCCTTGTCCGGGACAGGTTCGATCACTGCCTGAAATTCATAAACTTTTCTTTCCATATCTTCTCTCCTCCACCCACTTCCAGGCTATTCGATTTACAGCCATTTTGTTTCTTCTCCGGACTGACGTGTTAAGTTCTGATCATATTGATACCATTTCATAAAGTCATGCAGATACCAGTCGCTTGAAAATCTAATCTTTCTTTCCTGTCCATATCTGTCTTCAAAATAAAGAATATATACGTCTACTGTAGGGGAATATCCGTCCGGATAAGCTTCTCTTTCCTCCTCCTTGACCGAGCGTATGACCCTCTTAATATATGTCCTGTGAAAGACCACAAAGCCGCCTCTGTCCATGCGAACAAACCAATCCCTCTCATTTTCAGGCTTATCAAAATCTGTCCTGTTCTTATATTTTATACCGATATCCCTCTGTTGTCCAAACAGCCGGCATAAGCTGATCAGAGGCATTACATAAGCCGCGAACAGCCCTATGATGAAAAATAGGATTAAAATTGCTGCAAAGTCTTTATAACCTGAGAACATGGCAACTCCGGCAAGCACCGCTTCGCAAATGAGCATGATGACCAGTACTTGTATGCCGGATATCCAGAACAGTTTTCCAACGGAATAATTATAGATTGATTTTCTCTTTTTTCCCTTTTTCACTAAGTATCTCCTTCATTTCATACTATAAAACTGACTTCATCCAGTCAATAATATATCACTCTTTTTCCATTATACTTTTTCTTCCAGGTGTTGACAAGCTATTATCCATTCCTCACTCGTATTATAAAGTAGTAGTGTTTATAGACCCTCTCCAAGGTCTGGATACTATTTTCTCATAGTTTTTCTTTACCTTTTCTACAGGTATGGCTATGATAATCAAGATGCTGTGGACGGGTGTTTCCTCACTACCACTCAATGGTTTCAGAAAGTGTCCTGCCACAGTCTCTTTGTTTGATTGTTAATCAGTTAGATACCGCATGACGGTTTATTTAGAACGAGTTCACAACTGCGAAGAGCACCTGTGGTTCTAAAACAGTGTCAAATATATTCAAAGGAGATTTGCCTTGATTTATGTTGGTATTGATGTCGCAAAAGACAAACATGACTGCTTTATCACAAATTCGGATGGCGAAGTGCTTTTCAACGCGTTTACCATTCCTAACAATGCAGATGGGTTCCATAACCTCTATCAAAAGATTTCTTCCCTTACAAATGATTTTTCTAATGTAAAAGCAGGACTGGAAGCCACCGGACACTACAATTACAATCTCTTAGGATTTCTCATGGATAAAGGTCTCCCCACCTTTGTCATCAATCCCCTACATACCAACCTGTTCCGTAAAAGTCTCAGTCTTAGACAGACCAAAACAGATAAGGTAGATGCACATACTATTGCTCTTATGATGATGTCCGGAGTAAACTTACATTCCTACTCAGACACATCTTATCACAACGAAGAACTTAAGTCATTAACCAGATACAGGTTTGATAAGGTAAAGGAACGGGCAAAACTGAAAACTTCCGTCTCCAGGCTCGTAAACATCCTCTTTCCTGAACTGGAAAAACTTGTTCCTACACTCCACATGGTTTCTGTATATGCCCTCCTCTCAGAACTTCCTTCCTGTTCTCAGATTGCTTCCTGCCATCTGACACACCTCACAAAGCTGTTAGAACGCGCTTCTAAAGGACGCTATAGTAAGGAAAAAGCGATAGAAATCAGAAATGCTGCCAAACAATCCATTGGTTCAAATATGCCCGCTAAATCTCTCGAATTAAAGCATACAATTAAACTTATTCAAGAACTAAGCTCTGAAATCAATGAAATAGAAGACTCCATCAAATCCATTATGGACAGCATTCATTCTCCAATCACTTCCATTCCCGGGATCAATTACCGGATGGGAGCCATAATCACCGCCGAAATTGGTGATTTAACCGCTTCAGCTCACCTGATAAAATCCCTGCTTATGCGGGGCTTTCGCCTTCGACCTATCAATCAGGGCAGCTTGACAGCAGTTATTCCCACATGGAAAAGCGTGGCTCTAGGTATTTGCACTATGCGCTGTTTAATGCTACAAATTTTGTCTGCATATGGGACAATACCTTTGCCGCTTACCTTGCTAAGAAACGTGCAGAAGGGAAGCATTACAATGTTGCCATATCCCATGCCGCCAAGAAACTGGTACGGGTTATTTATCGGCTGGAAAAATCACAGCAGCTTTATAATAAAGCAGCATAAAATTTGCCCATGTATCTCTTTTTTGAGCACCGGAAACGATGCTCTATTTGTCATGCAGTTTTCAAAGTGCTGATTTATCTGAAATGCATTTCTGCAATTCACACAAAAATTTTCATTTTAGATCTTGACTTTTAATAGTTAGACTTTTTCAAAATTTTAGCCGCTCCTCGCTATAGCCGGAGCCTATCATTTCCTCCCGCAAAAAGAAAACTGCCATTTTGGCAGTTTCTTTCCTGTTTGTAAACGATTCTATTCATCATCTATTTACACTGCAGTCTGTCATTTTTTCCCGGCAGCCCCGCTGTACTCACACTCAGAAAGCTGCTCTTCCGGAATGCGGCAGGTGCGGCGCTCTTTCTCCACGAGCCGTTCCACAAATGGCGTCGCCGGATGCCTCAGCAGTTCTTCCGGTGTCCCATACTGCTGGATCTCTCCCTGATCCATGACCAGCACCTTTGTCCCCAGCTTCAGTGCTTCCCCGATATCATGGGTCACGAACAGTACCGTGATCCTCGTCCGTTCATAGATCTGCCTCAGCTCTGACTGAAGCTGTGCGCGGGTGATCTCATCCACAGCGCCGAATGGCTCATCCATCAGCAGGATCTCCGGTGACGCCGCGAGGGCGCGGGCAATCCCTACCCTCTGCTGCTGCCCGCCAGACAGCTCTGCCGGATAGCGCTCTTTGAGTTCTTCATCAAGACCGACAATCCCCATCCACTTAGACACAGCAGCCTTTGTCCTCGCCTTGTCATGCTTATTGAGCAGATTCGGCACATAGGAAATATTCTGTTCCACGGTCATATGCGGAAACAGGACGCTCCCCTGAATGGCATATCCAATGTTGCGGCGAAGCTGAGTCTGATCCTTGCTGCGAATATTTTCACCATTTATCAGAATCTCTCCGGCATCAGGTTCGATCAGCCCATTCACCATTTTCAGAGCCGTTGTTTTTCCGCAGCCGGAAGAACCGATGACAGTGACGAAGTCCCCCTTTTCAACAGTCAGGCTGAAGCCTTCCATGACCACTTTATCTCCATAAACCTTTTTAATATTCTTAAATTCGATCTCTGACTGCATCTCTGTCCCTCCTACTGTAAAAGATCATGACTGGAAAGGAATTCCTCCGCCACATCCCTTGGCTCTCTTCCTTCTGTTTCCACGGCATAATTCATCTCAGCCATATCGCTGTCAGAAATGATGCCTGTCAGCTTCTGAAATACAGTTTCCAGCTCCGGATGTTTCTCCAGCACCTCATTGCGGATCACATTTCCGCAGAGATAAGACGGATAGAACTGCTTATCATCCTCCAGCACCACTACATCCGATGCGGAGAGCTGTCCGTCCGTGGTGAAGATTACCATGACATCGATCTGTCCCTGGTTGATCGCCTGATATTTCAATCCGATATCCAGATCCATCGTCTTCTTAAAATTCAGCCCATATGTTTCACACAGCGCATCATATCCGTCCTCGCGCTCAAAGAAATCATACTCAGCGCCAAAGACAAGCTGATCCGCGGCCGCGCTCAGGTCCGAATAAGTATGCAGGTCATACTGTTCCGCAATCTCCCTGCGCACCACCAGGCCATAGGTGTTATTAAAACCGTACATGCCGATCCACTGCATAGAATAATCATCATTGTACGCCTGCTGCATGGCATCAAACAGATCCTCTGTATACAGCCCTTCCTGCTTCAGCACCATTTTCCACCCTGTACAGGTATACTCCGGATACAGGTCAAAATCACCGCTTTCCATCGCCGGCTGGATATTGGATGTGCCGCCTCCCACACCCTGGGTCAGCTCCACATCCAGATCTGTATCCTGCTCGATGAGCAGATCCAGCATTTCACCAAGGACATACTGTTCTGTCATAGGTTTCGTGGCGATATGGATGGTGTCCTTTGACTGCGCCTTGAAAAATGCAGCCCCGGCAATCCCTATGCAGGTGAGCAGGGCGATCACACTGATGATGCGGTTGAGCTTCTTTGACTTCACGCTGCGCTTCTGCATCCGCTTTTCCGCTATTCCCAGAACGAAATCCATGAGCAGCGCCAGCACAGCGATCAAGATACTGCCCGAGACCGTCATTGCCGCGTTGTTAGTTGTGATGCCCCGGTAGATCGCCACTCCCAGTCCGCCTGCACCGATGAAAGAGGCAATACCTGCAAGAGCGATGGTCATTGTCACCATACTCCGTATTCCGGACATGATCACCGGCATTGCCAGCGGCAGCTTGATCCTGAACAAGATCTGGATGCGCGTGCTTCCCATTCCTTTTGCCGCCTCCAGCACAGCCGGGTCCAGGTTAGTGATCCCTGTGTGGGTATTGCGGACCATTGGCAGGAGGGCATAAACTGTCAGCGCGATGACTGCCGTAACATTACCCACCCCGGAGAATGGGATCAGAAATCCCAGCATGGAAATGGATGGGATCGTATAGAGAAAATTGATCACTCCCAAAGTGGGCTTCGCCGCTTTCTGGAATTCACTGATCAGTATGCCCGCTATGCCGCCGATGACCACGGCGATCAGAATGGCGATCAGCGAGATGACCAGATGCTCCCACAGCAGCCCCGCAAAAAAGTCCCAGCGCTCAACAAAGAGCGTTCCTATTTCATTTAACATTGCTGTTCACCTCTTTTCGTAATTGCCTGCACCGGACAATTCTCAGCGCACAGTCCGCAGTGCAGGCAGTGCTCCTGCCGGATCAGATACGGAGTCCTCTTTTTGATACACTGCTGCGGACAGTTCCGCGCGCACAGCCCGCATCCGATACACGCATCTGTGATCATATACCCTTTTTCCCTCACCGTCCTATCTCCAAGCACAAAGCTTTCTCTGTTGATGGGCTCTCTGCCAAGGTCAAAGAACTCTATCTGACCGTTATCCACGCAGAATGGCTCCAGGATATATCTGCTTTCACCGGGATACACTCCATTCATGACCGGGTTTTCCTCAAAGATCCGGTCAATCCATTTCATTTGATCCGCAAGTCTCCTTGCTTTTCCCGAAAGGCGGATCATCTGGAAATCTCTGTTCATCCCGGTGACCGCCACATTTCCATTTTCAGTGAGCTGACAGTAAAAATCCTTGCCGCGCGCTGTACAGAAATACAGCTTTCCATCCTCCACGATCATGACATCGACAATGCGCGCCTGGGGCAGTCCGTTTTCATCTACCGTGGCAAAGGTTACATCTTTGACATCCCTCAGGATCTGTAAACAATCTTGTGCTTCCATATTAATAGCATCCTTCTTTCTTTTTTCTGTCTTTTTCTATACATGATTTTATGCGGCATTATTCCTGGGGACAAGTACGCACCTTTATGTAACTGAGTACGCACTTTTTTGTAACTGCCTCTATTTGGAAGATCGCTTTTGTTGATTTTTCAGGTTTTCCACTCCATTCATTTTTCTGAGAATTACTGAGGAGTAAAAAGACCGGCTGGATTTTCCAATCGGTCTTCATTTTGTCTCATACCCTGATATATGTGGTTTGCATTGCTTTTTCATAGCAACTTCTTTATACTTCTCCTTCAACAGGAAATCCGCCAGATGCATAATTCTGACACCATTGATATTTTCCCATATCTTCCATCACATCCGCCATAGTTATGGACTTCAGTTCCCTCTCCATTGCTTCCTGAACACGCTTCAGCCTGCCATCCAGGAGATTATGGATATTCCTTCCCACCGGGCATTGCGGGTCAGGATTTTCACGGAAATGGAATAACGTATTATCCCCCATACACTCTACAGCACGGTATATATCCAAAAATGTGATCTCATCCAGAGGCTCTATGGCAGCGGCCCCGCCTGTTCCTCTTTTCACCCCAATCAGACCGGCTTCCTTTAACTGTGACAGGAGCCGACGGATAATGACCGGGTTCACATGGATGCTGGATGCCAGGAAATCACTGGTTATCTTATAGTCTTCTTTAAACGTCTCCATGCAGGTCATCATATGTACCGCGATCGTAAATCTACTAGAAATCTGCATGTTTCCGCCTCCTTCCGGCTTTCATCCTACTGAGTTCTCATTGTAATGTCAACACTTACATTTCCGGCTGTCACGCTCCGAGCAATTCCCTGTAAATATCCCGGTCCTCCTGCTTGAAAACGTTAAATACCACCTTTTCTATGCGTGTGTCCGCATCCAAATAATCAATGACTGTCCGCACAGCAATTTCCGCTGCCTTTCTCTGCGGGAAGTGAAACTCGCCTGTGGATATACAGCAGAACGCGATACTTTTCAGTCCCCTATCAGCGGCAAGCTCCAGACAGGAACTGTAGCAGTCTGCAAGCTGTCTGCAATGAGTTTCCGTAAGGCGGCCGGATACGATCGGGCCCACAGTGTGGAGAACAAACCGGGAAGGCAAGTTGTATGCAGGCGTAATCTTAGCCTTGCCTGTCGGCTCATCATGCCCCTGCTCGTTCATGATCCTGTCACAGGCAAGGCGGAGCTGTATGCCGCTTACGCTGTGGATGATGTTGTCCACACAGGAATGACAGGGTATAAAACATCCTCTTAAAGCGCTGTTCGTCGCATTTACAATAGCATCGATCTTCAGCGTTGTAATATCGCCGCGCCAGAGGACCAGACGGCTGTCAATGGGCGATACCGGCAGCGAGGCGCTGTCTGTAACGCCTTTCTCCTCCACTTCTTCACCCAGATACTCATCCTGGATCCTGAGAAATTCATCGCTGACCGGATAGGGCGCACGAAGATTCATCAGACTCCGCAAAAGTCTTTTTTGCTCGTTCTCGTCTTCCGGGATGTCCATGTAGCTGTATTCCGGAATCTCTGCAAGGAGTACCCTGATCAGAAATTTTCTTTTTTCACTGTGTGTCACTTTTATTCCTCCTAGTTTCTCTTTCCCTGTTGTAATATTTATTATTACATCTTTTATGAACAAAATAGCATGCTTTAATCGTAATATCAATAGTTATTGACATAACAGGCGGTTTTCCGCCTGTCTTAACCTGAATATTTTTCGTCCGGCAGCCTGCCTTCATACATGAGACTCAGCTCTCCATATACCTGGCCCCAGTTCCGGATGGTAGTAGTCCATCTTTTGGTGGCTTCGAAGGTAGCAAGATACAGGGCTTTCAGCAGCGCCGTATCGCTCGCAAAAATGCTTCTCTGCTGGTTCAGTCTCCGATAGGTGAAGTTTAACGATTCTATCGCATTTGTCGTATATATGACCTTCCGGACAGCCGCTGAAAACTTGAAAATTGGAGAAATCGCATCCCAGTTATCCTTCCAGCGCTTCATGGAATTCGGGTATTTTGGCGTCCATTTCTCTGTTACCCGGTCAAGGGCTGCCAGGGTTTTCTTTTCGTCTGGCGCCTGATAGATTGTTTTCAAATCCGTTGCGAAGGTAAAGCCCTCTGAAGTTTCAAAACATAAATACCCTCTATGGTTTCAGAAATCTGTCTGGTTGTCATTCCTTTGGCATACATGGATATGATCTTCTGATCAATATCAGAGATATCTT
>ERZ1090864.288-NODE-288-length-28324-cov-6.818777_pt1 | contig 28324 bp, 22 predicted proteins | sample MGYA00478479_ERZ1090864 | MGnify/ENA primary metagenome ERZ1090864 (study PRJEB33644, sample SAMEA5815743) | chicken gut metagenome | biome: Chicken; feature: Gastrointestinal Tract; material: Caecum | place: Ireland | collected 2019-01-01 | study: A study of the...
GCGCAATTTTAGGGCTGTAAATGGTTGACTTTTTGTTTAAGAACTCTATAATAGTGAAGTAACCCATATTATTTATCTTTCTAAACTATTTATTTCATAAAACTATATCCGAAAGGAGGGAAATCTATGGAAGGCGAACAAGGCAGACGCTTTATGAGCGCTCTGTGCCGCTTGCGCACAGATGCCAGCGCTCTGTCACATGCCGAACTGACTGGGCTGACCACAGGCGAATTTTTGATGCTCAATCATATTATGCGGCTGCAGGGAGACACCGGAATCCGCGCAAGCGATCTGGGACAGCACATGCGCATCAGCCGCTCAGGCGTCAGCCAGCTGCTCAAGGCCCTCGATGACAAACGCTTCATTCAGCGCCTGCCGGATAAAGAGGACCGGCGGGTTGTCTATGTACGCATGACCGAAGAGGGAGAGGCGCGTTACGCCCAGATTACCAGCGGCATGCGTAGCCGGATGCGCCACATGATCGCCCAGATGGGCGAGCAGAACTTTGAACGGTTGATTACCCTGGTTGAGAAGCTTTCGGAAGCTATGGAAGGCGAACTCGATCAGATACCATCCAAAAAATCTGAGTACAGGAAGGGAAAACCCGATGAATAGAATCGCGAAATATTTTAAGGCATTCCTCGGCCCGTTCATCCTGGCTGTGCTGCTGCTCTTTTTGCAGGCGATGTGCGATCTATCGCTGCCCAATTATATGAGCGACATCGTGAACGTCGGCATCCAGCAGGGCGGCATTGAGGATGCTGCGCCGAACGCAGTCAGCGCCAAGGGAATGGCGTTTTTTGAGACTTTCATGACAGATGCGCAAAAGCAGCAGATTCAGAAAAGCTACACGCTTGTACAGGACGGCTCCCGCAAAGAGGATTATCCCAAGAGTGCGGATGAAGACATTTATGTCTTGCAGGACAACGCAGACCGGACCGCTGTGAGCAATCTCTTTGGCGAGGTCACCTGGACATTCATCAACACCCTGCAAAGCCTGCAAAAACAATCCGGCCAGGAAACCGCGGCAACGGATGCCAACGGCGAAACGGATTTGAGCGGCATTGACCTTACAAAATTGTATGCGATGGCGCCCGTGCTGCAACAGCTGCCCGCACAGACGATTGACGACGCGCGCCAAAAGGCACAGGGCACGCAGGACTCCATGAAGCTGCAAAGTGGTACCGTGTTGGTAAAGGCCATGTACAAAGAGCTGGGCGTGGATACGGACGCCCTGGAGACGCATTATATTTGGCAAGAGGGCCTGCGGATGCTTCTGATCACACTGGTCAGCGCGCTTTCTGCGATCTGTGTGGCATTGCTGGCTGCACGCATTTCCGCGGGCTTGTCACGCGACCTGCGCCGTGACCTGTTCCACCGCGTCGAGAGCTTTTCCAATGCCGAGTTCGACCAATTCAGCACCGCTTCCCTGATTACACGGACGACCAACGATATCACCCAGGTGCAAATGGTTGTCATGATGGGCATCCGCATGCTGTGCTATGCGCCGATCATGGCAATCGGTGGCATTACGATGGCTGTGCGCAAGAGCGTGTCCATGACCTGGATTATTGCCCTGGCGGTCATTGTTCTGCTTTGTGTCATTGGCGTCGTTTTCTCCATTGCCATGCCGAAGTTCAAGAAGATGCAGAAGCTGATTGACCGGTTGAACCTGGTCGCACGTGAAAACCTGACCGGCTTGATGGTGACGCGCGCTTTCAGCAACCAGGCTTTTGAAGAAAAGCGCTTTGATCAGTCAAACCGCGACTTGACTGATAATCAGCGCTTCGTCAACCGCGTCATGACGGTCCTGATGCCCGTGATGATGTTTGTGATGAACGGCGTTTCCCTGCTGATCGTCTGGATCGGCTCACACCAGATTGCGCAGAGCCAAATGCAGGTCGGCGACATGATGGCTTATATGCAATATGCGATGCAAGTCATCATGAGCTTTTTGTTCATTTCGGTCATCTTTATTATGGTGCCCCGTGCTTCGGTCTCGGCAGGCCGTATCGCAGATGTTTTGGAGACAGAACCGTGCATTCAAGACCCCAAGGACCCCAAGGACTTTGTCCCGGAAAAGAAGGGCTGGGTCGAATTCGACCATGTCAGCTTCCGCTATGAGGGCGCAGAGGAAGACGTGCTGCACGATATCAGCTTTACAGCAAAGCCGGGCCAGACCACGGCCTTTATCGGCTCGACCGGTTCCGGCAAGAGTACGCTTGTTAACCTGGTTCCGCGTTTCTACGATGTGACAGAAGGAAGCGTCAAGGTTGATGGACGCGATGTGCGCGAGGTGCAGCAGTATGACCTGCATGCGCGTATCGGCTATGTGCCGCAAAAGGGCGTGCTGCTGTCCGGCACCATTGACTCGAACCTCCGCTACGGCAAAGAAGATGCTACTGATGCAGAAATCCGCACCGCTGCCGAAGTGGCCCAGGCCACGGAATTTATCGATGCCAAACCCGAGGGGATGCAGACGCCGATCGCCCAGGGCGGCAGCAATGTTTCCGGCGGGCAGAAGCAGCGCCTTTCCATTGCGCGTGCTTTAGCGAAGGAGCCGGAAATCTTCATTTTTGACGACAGCTTTTCTGCACTTGACTTCAAAACAGACGCTGCTTTGCGCAAAGCGCTGAAAGCACAGACAGGCGACGCGACCGTTCTGCTGGTGGCCCAGCGCGTGTCCACCATTCTGGACGCGGAGCAGATCATTGTACTCGACGAAGGCAAAATCGTCGGCCGCGGCACGCATCAGCAGCTGCTCAAGACGTGCCCCACCTATTATGAAATTGCATCCAGTCAGCTGACAAAGGAGGAGTTGGCATGAGCGCACAACGGAACCCAATGCCGCGGCGGCACGGCCCCATGGCCGGCCGGGGCGTGCCGGTGCCGGGTGAAAAGCCTTCTGACTTCAAAGGCACCATCAAAAGACTGCTACAGTATATTGGCAAATATAAAATCAGCGTCCTCTTTGTTCTAATTTTTGCCGTCGCCTCCACGATCTTCATGATCGTTGGACCGAAGATTCTCGGCCAGGCGACCACAGAGATTTTCAATGGCCTGATGCGCCAGATTTCCGGTACGGGCGAGGGCATCGACTTCGGCCGCGTGGCGCAGATCCTGCTGTTTTTGCTGGCTATCTACCTAATCAGCGCGGGCTTCAGCTATGCACAGGGATGGATTATGACGGGCGTGACGATGAAGGTCACTTACCGGATGCGCAAGGAAATCAGTGAGAAGATTCAACATCTGCCCTTCAGCTATTACGACACAACGACGAATGGCGAAGTCCTTTCCCGTCTGACCAACGATGTCGACAGCATCACCCAGACGCTCAACCAGTCCATTACCCAGATCATCACATCCATCACGCAGTTGATCGGTATCCTCGTGATGATGCTTTCCATCAACTGGATCATGGCGCTGGTCGCTCTGTGCATCATCCCGATCTCCGCCCTGATTATCGTACTGGTTGTGCGGCATTCTCAGAAATATTTCCGCCAACAGCAGGATTATCTCGGCCATGTCAACGGCCACATTGAAGAGATGTATGGCAGCCATATCGTGGTCAAAGCCTTCAATGGTGAGAAAAAGAGCGGCGAGCAGTTCGATCAATACAATGACAGCCTTTATAAGTCCGGCTGGAAGAGCCAGTTTTGCGCCGGTCTGATGCAGCCGGTGATGGTCTTTGTCGGCAACCTTGGCTTTGTGGTGCTGTGCATTCTGGGCGGCTGGATGGCCATTCAGGGCCGCATTAGCGTCGGCGACATCCAGGCATTCACGCAGTATGTCCGCCAGTTTACGATGCCCATTCAGCAAGTGGCAAACATTTCCAATATCATCCAGGCAACTGCAGCCGCTGCAGAGCGCGTCTTCAATTTCCTGGAGGAGCCGGAAGAGAAGCCCGAAAGCGCGCACCCCATCACCGTCAACACAACCGACGCCCCGGATACGGAGCTCAATGTGCACATTCAGGGCAGCGTACAGTTTGCGCATGTGCATTTCGGCTACACGCCCGATAAGATCATCATCAATGACTTTTGCGCACAGGTCCAACCTGGCCAAAAGGTCGCCATTGTCGGCCCGACCGGCGCCGGCAAGACAACCATCGTCAAGTTGCTGATGCGTTTCTACGATGTCAATGACGGCGCCATCCTGGTTGACGGGTATGACATCCGCGACTTTAAGCGCAACGACCTGCGCAGCCTGTTTGGCATGGTGCTGCAGGACACCTGGCTTTATAACGCTTCCATCGCGGACAATATCCGATATGGCAGGCTGGATGCAACGGATGAAGAGATCCGGGCAGCAGCTAAAAGTGCCCAGGTGGATCACTTTGTCCGCACCCTGCCGGGCGGCTACAATATGATTCTCAATGAAGAAGCCAGCAACGTCAGCCAGGGCCAGAAACAGCTGCTGACCATCGCGCGTGCGATTCTCGCGGACCCGCAGATTCTGATCCTGGACGAGGCGACCTCCAGCGTCGATACCCGCACGGAGTTGCTGATTCAGAAGGCAATGGATAACCTGATGAAGGGCCGCACGTCCTTTATCATTGCACACCGTCTGTCCACGATCCGGGATGCGGACATGATCCTGGTCATGAATAACGGTGATATCGTCGAGCAGGGCACACATGACGAGCTGCTTGCAAAAGGCGGCTTTTATGCTACTCTTTATAACAGTCAGTTTGCGAGCCTGCAAGATGCCTGATCGCTGCTGAACAATTTAGAAAACCCCCACATCTTCCCCTGCGTTTTGCAGGAGAAGCGTGCGGGGGTTTTATCTGCTTTTCAGCAATTTTCAACCGGATTTTCACAAAGCATACGGTCCCTTTTCCACCAGCATCCTGCCTGTTTTTCTACCATTCATGAAATGTCCGGGCGTGTCGCCTTAAGACAGTGGAAAACGCTGTGGAAAGTGTGGAAAGATTTTGCACAGCCCATTAAGCCCGCGCCGTGGAAAAGCCTTTGCAGCATCCAGCGCTTCCAATTTATGTACGCCCTTTTGCAATGTGATCGAATGCATCTTGCAAGATAAACTGTATCAAAAAGAAATGCGTTCCGAATCCATGGCGTGCAGTCTTTCTTCATACTGCCATGATTCTGCGGAAGGCATAAAACGGAAGCGGTGTTTAGAACGTGATTCCAAACATAAATTAAACTGTCCGGATGGTTACGGATATGGTGTCCAATTATAAAGTTCCTGTTTTGATCCCCTGGTCGATATGCATCTATAAAACGGGTCAATTGGAATGTTCATAAGCCAACAGGGTGCTTCGTGTACGCCAATCATTCCACAAAAATTTGCAATTCACGTTTCTATCACCAGCATTTTTCCCCGATTCCGGGGAGAAATTCGGCGGCTTCTCTCTGAAAATCTTAAAAAATGCAGTTTTAAATCTCAGAAAATGCGTTAAGCGTATAAAAAGCATTGAAACACTCCGGATGATGCGGTATACTAATTTTGGAAACGGCATTTTCTTGAGAGGCTCAGATCGGCCTGGATCTGGAAAAAAGAAAAGAGAGGAGCATCCCAAACATGCGTAAGGAATTCAAAAAAGTACTGATTGCAAACCGGGGCGAAATCGCAATGCGTATTTTCCGCGCTTGCCACGACCTTGGCCTTCAAACCATCGCGATTTATTCGAACGAGGACACCTACAGCCTATTTCGTACAGCTGCTGATGAATCTTATCTGATTGGGGAGAACCTCAGCCCGCTGGGCGCTTATCTGGACATTCCCCGCATCATTGATCTGGCAAAAAAACACCACGCCGATGCCATCCATCCGGGCTATGGATTTCTGTCGGAAAACGGAGATTTCGCCCGGGCTTGTGAAGAAGCTGGCATCCAGTTTATCGGGCCAAGTTCCAAGGTTCTGGATCTAATGGGAGACAAGCTTTCTGCCAAAAAGATTGCGTTGGAATGCGATGTGCCCACTACACCAGGAACTGCAAAACCGCTTGCCAGTCGGGAAGAGGCACAGAAATTGGCTGTGGAGTTCGGCTTTCCCGTCATTTTGAAGGCTGCGGCTGGTGGCGGCGGGCGCGGTATGCGCCGGTGCAATTCCGTTGAAGAAGTGGGCACCAACTTTGATCTGGTGAAAGCCGAGGCCCAAAAAGCATTCGGCAACGACGACATTTTCATGGAAAAGTTTTTGGTGGACCCAAAGCATATCGAGGTGCAGGTACTGGGCGACGAATATGGAAACGTAGTGCATCTTTTTGAACGGGATTGTTCTTTGCAGCGCCGCTATCAGAAGGTGGTGGAATTTGCCCCGGCGTTTTCGGTCGATCAACGCATTCGCGAATCGCTTTATGAAGATGCGGTGAAAATTGCCAAACATGTTGGCTATGTCAATGCTGGAACCCTTGAATTTTTGGTGGACAAAGAAGGGCATCATTACTTCATTGAAATGAATCCTCGCATCCAGGTCGAACACACGGTTACAGAGATGGTGACGGGCGTCGACTTGGTCCGCTCGCAGATTTTGATTGCAGAGGGCAAGCCGCTGAGTGACCCGCTGATCGGCATCCAAAAGCAAAGTGACGTCCATTTGAGCGGCTATGCGATCCAGTGCCGCGTTACCACAGAGGATCCGGCCAACAATTTTGCTCCGGATACAGGCAAGATTACCGGCTATCGCTCCGCAGGCGGTTTCGGCATCCGGCTCGACGGTGGCAACGCCTACACGGGCGCTGTGATTTCTCCCTATTATGATTCCCTGCTCGTGAAAATTACAGCTTGGGACAACACCTTCCCCGGCGTGTGCCGCAAGGCGGCGCGGGCCATCAATGAAATCCATGTGCGCGGCGTCAAGACCAATATCGCCTTTATCACAAATATTCTGAAAAATCCAGCTTTCCGGGCCGGTAAATGCCACACAAAATTCATCGACGAGACGCCTTCTCTCTTCCAACTCAATGAAAGTCAGGACCGCGCTACGAAGATGCTCAAATACATAGGCAATATTGTCGTCAAGGAGCGCGGAGAGCATAAGCTTTATGATACGCCTCGCTTCCCACCTGTGACAGGAAATCGCCCGGATGGACTTAAACAGCTTTTGGATGCAAAGGGCCCCAAGGCAGTGGCTGACTGGGTTCTCGGCCAGAAAAAGCTCCTGATCTGCGACACCACTTGCCGCGATGCACACCAGTCCCTGCTGGCCACCCGTGTGCGTACCCGCGATATTGTCAAGGGCATGGAGGGCACCAGCGAGATTTTGGCGGATGCCTTCTCGCTGGAATGCTGGGGCGGCGCTACTTTTGACGTGGCTTACCGCTTTTTGCATGAATCTCCTTGGGAACGGCTGGATCTTATTCGGCAAAAAGCCCCGAACCTGTTGCTGCAAATGCTTCTGCGCGGTTCCAACGCAGTGGGTTACACCAATTATCCGGACAACGTCATTCGAGCGTTCATCCAGGAAGCCGCCCGCTCCGGCATTGATGTGTTCCGCGTTTTTGATTCTCTGAATTGGCTGCCCGGCATGGAGGTGGCGATGGACGAGGTTCTGAAGCAGGACAAGATCTGTGAGGCCACAATCTGTTACACCGGCGATATTCTCGATCCAAAGCGGGACAAGTATACGCTGCAATACTATGTGAACCTGGCCAAGGAGTTGGAACACCGCGGTGCCCACATGCTGTGTATCAAAGATATGTCTGGTGTGCTCAAGCCCTATGCAGCCAAGAAACTCGTCTCGGCCCTGAAGCAGGAAATCGGCATTCCTGTCCATCTGCATACCCATAATACCTCCGGCAACCAGGTGGCGACTTATTTGATGGCGGCACAGGCAGGTGTAGATGTGGTGGATTGCGCAATCTCCTCCATGTCTTCCCTGACCAGTCAGCCCTCTTTGAATGCGGTGGTGGCGGCTTTGCAGCATACAGAACGCGATACCGGGTTGGACCTTGACCGACTGCAATATCTGACCGACTATTGGGAGGATGTCCGCAAACGGTACGATTCCTTTGAGTCCAGCGTCAAGTACCCCTCCACCGATATCTACCGCTATGAAATTCCCGGCGGCCAGTATACCAACCTGAAGCCACAGGTAAGAGCCCTGGGCCTTGAAAGCCGGTTCCAGGAAGTCAGAGAAAATTACCGGAAAGCCAATGAACTGCTGGGCGATATTATCAAGGTGACGCCCTCCTCGAAGATGGTGGGGGATCTGGCGATCTTTATGACGCAAAACAATCTAACCCCGGAAAATATTGTCGAAAAGGGCGAAGCCCTCGCATTCCCGGACAGCGTGGTCAGCTACTTCTCCGGCATGATGGGGCAGCCCGCTGGCGGCTTCCCGAAAGATCTGCAGCGCGTGGTGCTAAAGGGCAAGAAGCCCATCACCTGCCGGCCGGGAGAGCTGCTGCCGCCCGTAGACTTTGAGGAGAAAAAGCGGGAGATGCAGTCCTTTGACCCGAATCCCTCCTGGCGTGCAGTCCTCAGCTACTGCCTCTATCCAAAGGTAGTGGAAAACTACGTGAAGACCCGCAAGGAATATGGCTACATCATGCGCTTGGGCAGCCATGTATTCTTCCATGGCTTGGCAGTTGGTGAAACCAACAAGGTGAATATTGCGGATGGCAAGACGCTGGTTATCAAATATCTTGGCCTCGGCGAAGTGGACAGCGAAGGCATGCGCACCGTCAACTTTGAACTCAACGGCATTCGCCGTGACGTGCAGGTTCCTGACGAGGCGGCGCAAAAGAATATCGTAAAAGTTCCTATGGCAGACCCTGAGGACAAGAGTCAGGTTGGCGCTTCCATTCCCGGCGCGGTCAGCAAGATCAACGTGAAGGTTGGCGACCATGTGGAAAAGGACCAGACCCTGATGATCATCGAAGCCATGAAACTGGAAACCGCTGTCACGGCCAGGATGGAAGGCACGATCGCGGAAGTGCTGGTAGCTGAGGGCGACACCGTCAAGGGCGGCCAGCTGCTGATGACCATCCAATAAGCCAAGGCGCTCGCGCTGTCTCCGCGCATGTACAATTTCTGATTCAGTTATTAGAGCGATCAAGCCACGCAGAATCCCTACCTGCATGGAGCACCAGATTGGTACGACAGCTGGTGGACCGTTGGCGCTCTCTGTGTTTCCTGCATTGCGGGGGCATCCTCTTATTTTGCTTTCTACGACAGGATCGACGCTATTTGCAAGCGTCGGTCCTGTTTTTCATGTCTTAAAATTGCCAAAGAGTGTTTGTCGATTCGATTGCAATTTCTTGGTAGAGACAGGATTGTTCGATATTTTTTGGTGGATGATTGTATTTTCCTCTACAAAATATACAATGAAAGCTTGTAATTTGTTCAGTATTTAAAAGCCATTTTACAAGGATTTAAGTAGAAGTGAATTGTACCAGCCCTGATTCTATGCGAAAATAGAATCGCAGAGCGGGTAATGCAAGTGGTGCATCTCGTGTATCTGTAAATTTTGCAACGCTGCTGTAAACAATTACAAAACCTGGGCCCAGGTGCATCTACCATTTTGTGAGACACAATGTTGAAAAAGTCACACAAAGCAAACAGGAGGAAATTATGAGGCGCAAATTAATCGTTTTTCTGTTAATTGCGGCAATGATCACGTCATCCGGTATGATCAACGCAAATGCAGCCGGATCGCAACCGGCGGGCAATCAGACGGCCAGTTCCGTGCAGGCGCGGATCAGCGTGCCTGAGCCAGACGTTTTCAGTGTCGATTTTCAGGATGGAACCGCGACAGACAAGTCGGAAATGCAGTTTGGAACCGGTAAGAAGATTGGAAATCCGACAATTAGTGAAAGCGAGGAACTGCATAAGAATATCGCACACTTTGATGGAAAATCGTCCGCTTATCAGTATTCGTTCCAGAAGGCATACAGCAAGGTGACAAACACCGTCACCATGGAAACCATGGTGAAGTTTAACGAGGTTCCCGCTACAGGCGAGCACGACTTTTTCTCAAACCAGCAAAGCGGTGGCCTCGGCTTGGGAATCTCTGGCGGGAAGCTGACTTTCTTTGCCTACGTCGACGGTTCATACCGGCAACCGGTTGCGACTGTGACCCCCGGTGTGTGGTATCATATTGTAGGCGTTGTGGATGGTGCGAAGGTATTGCTGTATGTCAACGGTCAGCTGATGGCAGAAGTGGACGCACCAGAAGCAGGCATCGATTGGACATCCTCCAGCAACGCCAAAAATATGATGCTGGGCGCCGACAGTAGCGCCTCTGGCAGTGCGGAGTATTTCGCCAATGTGGATATGAGCTTTGCCCGTATGTACAGCCAGGCATTGAGTGCGGACCAGATTAAACAGCTGCATACGGACGCCTTCAAAGGCGCGACGATCAAACAGCCGGAACCCCAGAATATCAGCCTGGATTTGGTTGGTTCGGATGCAGTCGCAGCAGGCGGCGAATGGAACCTGAACGTACAGGCGAGAAACGACAAGGCCGGCAGTATCACCAAGATCGAATATGATCTGGAGTATGACCCGAAGTACATCACCTACGAGGATAGCCAGCATGTGATGTCGGGTGTGACCGTGACGGATGACAAGCAGGGCAAGCTTCACATTGTCTCGAAAGCGGCCCTTTCCACAGCTGATTTTAACAATTTCGGCTCGACACGTTTGGTCAAACTGGATCTGCGCACGAAAGACGCACCAGCCAACACCAAGACAACCATCAAAACCGCCAACTTCAAGGCGTACGATGCCTATAACCAGCCTGTGACAATTGAAAATCCGCCCGCTGCTGAAAAAACGCTGACCCTGGAGAAAAACGATCTGGATCTCAACGGCGACGGTGTGGTTGGCGCAGGCGACGTTGCGCTTGCCAAGAGCACAGACCAAAAGGAAGCCATCGCGGCCAGCGCTTCGATCTACCCCTATAAGCACGCGATCATCCTCACCATGGACGGCGGCGGCCAGGTGTGGAATCCGGACGAAATCTATTATGACGATAAGATAAACGATGGAAAGCTTCCGAAGAAATACAAGGTGGGAGATTCCAATAATCCGGAGGCTGTCAAACAGATCATCGCAAACCGTGCGGACAAAGATGCCTATGCGATGGATCTGATCAATAATCAGTTCGCCACCAGCTACACGGCACACTCCGTAGAGCCCTCCATTTCTGCTCAGAATTACACCTCCATGCTGCACGGCCTCCCATGGGGAAATCTGCCGAAGGCATATCAGACAGACAATTCGCTTTCTGCTCAGTATTATTGGGCGGACTTCGGCAAAGAGACAGCCGCATACCCATCCATCATCAAAGCCGTTTCCAAGGAATTCCCGGCGCGCAAAAATGCTGGCTTCACGGAATGGGATAACATTGTCAACGGCATCATCGAGCCGGATGCCCAGCTGATCGGCAAGCAGCCCGCCTCCTGGCAAAGCTTCTACGATGTGGCCAACTACATCAAGAGCGACGACTTCAATGACACCGCGATCGTCTATATGCAAAGCGATCAAATGGACGGTGTTGGCCATAGCAGCGGCTGGTACAACACAAATTATTGGCAGCACCTGTATGAGCGTCAGAGCGGCGGTCAAACAGTCGAGACGTATAACGCGTTTTACAAAGCTGTCATGGACGCACTGAAAGAGAGCGGCCATGACGATGACACGCTCATCATCACAAATGCAGACCACGGCGGCAGCGACTTGAACCACGGCTCCACCGATCCCTCCAATATGGACATCTTCATCGGTATTGGCGGCGAGACGGTCAACTCCGGCGCACGCCTGGAGGGCGGCACCAACGCAGATGTGGGTCCCATCGCGCTCTCTGCGCTGCGCGTTGACAAAGCAGACAGCATGACGGGCGGTGTTTTTGATCAAAACACGTTCCTTTCGCAGGACGAACTGAGCAAAAAGAACCGCAATATTGAAAAGGTAACGATGGTGCGCGATGGCAACCAAGCGCAGCTCCAGCTGAGCAATCCGAAGGCACAGACCCGCGTGGTGGATGCAGTCATCGACCTCAAAGGCGCAACCGTCAGTTCCATCGATGCGAACGGCGGCGAAGTGCTCCGTCAGGAAACCACCGCTGACGGCAAACTGAAGCTGACCATTTCCTATGACAGGCAGCCGGACACCCTCGCCACCATTACCTTCAAAGATCAGAAAGACACTGAGGCATCTTTAGACGAAGTTATGCTCGGCACCAAGGACGGAGACGAAGTGTATCCGGACACAGCGAATACAAAGGGCGACATTGAGGATACCAGTAACCCGACACCCCCTTCGCCGTCGAAGCCCGACCATGACTCCACGCCAGAACAACCGTCTGAACAGCCGTCCGTGCAATCGGTCGTCACCCTGCAGGACGGCAGCGAAGTCACGCCTAATTCGGACGATTTGATCGAGATTCCTCAGTCGAGCACGTTTGTCGTCACCATGACGTCCGACAAGCCGCTGGATTCCTTTAACCTCACGACCGGCAATGGCAAGGCTATTGCGACAGGCACGATCAAGGCTTGGGATCCGGCAACCAAGACGGGCACCTACACGCTTTATGGTCTCGGTGCACCGGACGGTCCGGATAACACGGCTGGCGTGTATGTCAACGGCCAGAAGCTTTTCGCCATGAAGACAGTACGGCGGCCGCTGGTAAGCGACACGACGGTCAGCTTCTCTATGAAGGAAGGCAAGGAATATGTCTTCTGGGTTAAGCCGGATGACCCGAATGCAAGCTTTACCTTCAACACTGCCAACGGCAGCATGCTGCAGACCAGCATCGTAAAGGGGGCATACCCTGACAAAGAAGGACGGTATTACTGCCGCATTAAAGTGACAAAGGCCGGCGGCGATGTCGGCGTATATTGCCGTCTCAACAACAACACCTACAAGCTCTTCTCGGTAAAGTGCGAAAAATAATGCCTGATTTTTACAGTTAGGAACTTTCTAGAAGGGCATAATACAGAAAAGCCCCTTAAGGGGCCTGCCATGAGTCGGCAATACATGTTGACCGATCTGGTTTGGGTCCCTTGAGGGGCTTTTTGGATGTTTTCCATTCTTGCTTTTTGAAAGCGGATCCATAAACGTTGCATAATAGAATTTGAAGAGATACCGAAGAATCGTTACATAGCACATTTCATGGATCAAATGCCACATTTCAACTATCAGCAGTATGCTTGGCCCTCTGCTTTATATTTAGATCCAGTGAAAGCCAATTATCAACCGTTTCAGAGAAAACGAATGCCCGCGGCGATGAAACGGGCATCATGGTTTTGAATCGCTACAAAGCCAAACCGTCTCCCGCTTTTAGAGCCGAAAACAATATCACAGCCAAAGAGGCGCCGCTTGATCGCTCGGGAACCGTATGGCCGCCGCGTTACGGGTTGCATTTTTTGCAGGGCGAATATCCCTGGCTGATCAACTGATCGCGGCTTCCGGCGTAAGTTTCCTGGTTCTTCTTGCTGATCTTTGTGGCGTCAGGGCAGCTAGGCCGGTGAAACTTTTTGGTGTTTTTATTGAGAATGTAGGTTTCTCCGGAAGTCTCCTGGTTGGTGGATGCTTCGGATTTGGAGACTGCCGACAAGGCTCCCGCGCTCTCTGCCTGGGAAGCCGGCGCCCCGCTGCTGGTATGCGTGGCGCTCTTGCTGTCGCCGGTCGCGTAATCGATTGTGATACCGGGCTGCACATTATACACAAAGACATTATAGGAAATGCCCTCTCCTTTGTCCTCAACGGAATATGCTTCCATATGTACGCCGGTGGCCACCAAATTGTTTCCCTCAAAAATTGGCGTTACGCGATAGAGCACATGGTGTTTTGTTTCCTTAATGTAGTCGGCCACCATATTTTCAAATGGAAGCATCCCTTCGACGTTCAGATAGCGCGTTCCCGTAATCAAATTTTTTGGATTTGCGTTTTCCGCAGTCAGTTGGTAGCCAATCAGATGGCAGCGGTTATAAAGGTATTTGCCATCCACATTGTCGTATTTAACGGTGTGCCAGCCGGAAGGCTTAATCGAGCCGATGCTGCCACGATCCTCGGTCGGCATGGTGTCGATGCCGACGTTGGCATAGGCGGCGCCGCACCGCCCGAGACTGTCCAGGTCGCTATAGCGCTCAAAGGACTTTGTCGTACAGTCGGAGGCCGCGAATGTCGGCGCATTGTTGTTGACCGGTACATAGGGCTTTCCCGAATAGGACGGCACATCGGCAAGCGAAAATGCTTTGGAAGCCGGTGCCGCGCTGCTGTCCGCCTGTGAGGCTGGGGCGTTGCTGCTGGCGGCTGAAGAGGCCGCGAGGCTGGAAGCAGACGCTCGGCTTGTTGGGGACGAAACAGCGGGATTGCTAGCCGGCGCAGAGCAGCCAGCCAGCAATCCAAAGACAGTGAAGAGAGAAAACAGGGCAATGCGGAAACGACGGGATGAAGTTTTCATCGGCAATAAACCTCCTCTGTAATAGCGTCATGCGACGATCCTTGAAAATCCGTCGCATTTTTCAGTTTCCAGCTGGCGAGCGGCACATCGAAATACAGGTCTGCCGGATATGTCCGGTTCCACTTATAGAGAATAATTTTTTCGATTTGCCTTTCAAAAGGCCGCACAGCTTGGTCCTCGACGAAGCAAAATTCACCGGGCAGTGCTTTTTGTAAAAAGTCTTCGGCCACCTGAATTTGCGGTGCCGCAGCATCTGCAAACTGTTTTGCCGAGTAGGCGTCCATCCATAACCGGCTGTCTGCCGTTCTATCCAGAATCCGCTGGCGCAACACACGGTCTTGACTTTGGCGGCGATGATTGAAAAGCATGCCCATATGATTGTCGACACAGACAATTAGAATCATTTTTGGCCTCTCCTTTCTGTATTATTGTATTATATTATTTAAAGCCTCTCCCAGCCGGAATTTTCGTCTTGGCAATGAAAAAGCCCCCAGGTTGCGGCCCAGGAGCAAAAAGAAGAGAAGAAATCTGAAATTCATCTATAGTATACTACCAATTTTGCGAAGACGTCAAGTTTTTCAGCCGTGCATATTGACCGGAGCAGTTCGCCGTTTTGCAGGGAAGATCGCGCAACACCATCTAAAAGAGCGCCGATGCACTGCAAAATGCCTTGATCTTGGCCGCTCCTACGAGCGGGGGATTATTTGCGGCACGAATTTTTTGACCGCCTCTTTCCTCGCGGGGAGCTGAGTTGCAATGTGCCAGCCTTTAACCAGTCCCTTTCGGATCTTATAAGTGATTTGACCTGCTTTTGCACAGAAGGGGCGGATTTTCAAAAGCAAAAACCGCACAGAAAAGCCTATAAAATAGCTTCCCATGCGGTTTTTCGCAATTCTATATTGTGGAGCAGGAGACGGGAATCGAACCCGCATTCTTAGCTTGGGAAGCTAATGTTCTACCACTGAACTACTCCTGCGAAACGAAAAATATTTTACCACAAATTCGCTTTCTTTGCAAGCCTTCACACAAAATTTCTTTGAATACGGCAAAACCGCATCCTGCGGGCTGTGGCCGAATCGATTATGCGATCGAAAAGGCGCGCAAAATTTGAATCGCCCTGCCTGATCCCAAAACGGGAACCGGGAAGGGCGATGGTTTATGTGTGGTCAAAATTTATCCGATAGCTGCGCGTTGTTCTGTTGCTTTAGGAACAGGAACTTTCGGATTGCAAACAGGGCTGCAATTACCCCGGCGCCAGCCAGCAGTTCCCAGATCGGCATATGTTCAACCACCATCTGACGGGCAACAGCAAACATCAGCACTTCAATCAGGGTTTCCGGGGTGTGTTTGCACAGCAGCTTGACAAACTCAATGCCAATCACAAGCCCTAATGCATTGGAAAGAAAATCCGTAAAGTTCATATCCAGTAGTGGCGTCTGGAAGAGACGAACGACAATCCCCCCGATCAGGCAGATGATGACAATCATGATTATGATGGCCAGCAAAACTTCTATGTACCGCGAAATGCGGAATACAAAATCGTGTATGCGTTTATAAAAAGGTGCTTTTTCCATATCCATACTCCTTCATTTGTCGATTGGCGTCTTTCATACTATACCTGAAATTTTCGAAAATAGCAAACAGAAAACGAAACGGAAACAAACTGCATCCTTATATCGTTTATAATAAAGAAAGTGGCAGGCTCAAAACGCTTGGCGATCCTGTTGCCTATTATTCATTTTTCGGGAGTTGGTTCGATGCATTTTCTTCGGTGCAGATAGAGCGGAAATGAGAACGTGTGTTATAGGAATGATGCTTTTGTTGACTTTTACTCGGATGTATCTATCATACAATAAAGGAAGTTAAAATCTAATTTTACTGGGGAAAGTTGACTTGACAATCAAAATTCAGTCAACTATTATGTAAATAAGCGAGCAAACAAATAAGGAATCAAAAATTTCAGATGTCAAAAATCAGAAGGGGAAGGGTGTCATGAAGAAAAAGTGTATTAGTTTGCTTTTGACAGTGGCCATGCTGTTCGGCATATGTGCCATTCCGGCATTTGCCGCGGACAGTCAGCCATATGTCAAATCTGATACGACCGTCGATTTTACAGTGGCCCAGACGCAGGTTTATCAATTCCGTTTTGAAATCGTGGGCCCGCGTGGGCTTCAGCCGAACATTACCACAGGCAACGGCAAGGTTTTGCAGACAGAAGCTGTCAATAAAAAAGTGGAAAATGGGCACGATGTCTATTACTTCCAAGTTCGTGCCATTGGTCAGGTTGGCGAAGGAGCCGGCGTTTACACCACGCTGCCAGGACAGAATCCGGTCCGGCACTGTGTAATCAAGGTTGGTGCGCCGTACATAAAGTCTGATACAACGGTGGATTTTACCGTGGAACAGGGGAAGACCTATGCTTTCCGTTTTGAGGTGATGGGTCCGCGTGGGTTAGCGCCTAATATTGTTGCTGGAAATGGGAAAGTCTTGCAGACAGAGAGCGTCCGCAAGGTTGTCGAGCGCGGCAACGACGTGTACTATTTCCAGGTGCGCGCCATCGGCCAGCCTGGCGAGGCGAGCGCGATCTATACAACGCTGCCCGGTCAGCAGCCGGTCAAACACTGCACGATCACGATTACGGGCTCTAAGCCCAGCCCAACGCCTGGGCAGATCCCCAAGCCCAACAGCAGCCGCTTCTATGGTATTGACGTTTCTCATCACCAAGGCGTGATTGATTGGGATGCCGTCAAGGCAGCGGGCGTCGATTTCGTGATGCTGCGTGCAGGCTATGGACAGAATAATATTGACGCCCAGTTCACCCGCAACATCAGCGAATGCAACCGCCTGGGCATCCCGGTTGGCGTGTATTGGTTCAGCTATGCGCTGACTCCGGAGGATGCTGCGGAAGAGGCAAAATACTGCATGAATGCCGTGGCGCCGTATAAGCTGCAAATGCCGATTTCCTGCGATGTGGAATACGATACAGTTCGGTATGCTGCAACAAAGGGCGTGACGATTGACAAGAATCTGGCCACTGAAATGGCAGATGCTTTCTGCAGCACCGTCGAAGCAAATGGCTATTATGCAATGAATTACATGAACCAGGACTATTCTAGAAACATGTTTGATATGCAAAAGCTCGCTGGCTATGACGTGTGGTATGCGATGCCGAGCACGGACGAAAGCCGCGCTTACCCGGGCGCCAAGCTGTGGCAGAACAGCACTTTCGGAACAGTCTCCGGCATCAACGGCCAGGTGGACATGGATACAGCGCTTGTGAATTATCCGGCCATCATCCGCAATGCTGGTCTGAACCATTTGAATGGCGGCGCACCGACCTTCAAGGTGGATTACCAGCCGGTCGTGGCGCAGCAGCCCAAGACGGCGACTTTGGCCGCAAACAGCAGGATGCGTGTTTCTGTATTGAGTGAAAACCAGGGAGGTACCACAGGCGGCGCAGAACCCGACTACGTCAGCCGAGAGGACCAGGCAGCTTCTGCTTCCAGCAGCAAGCCTGCCGCATAAAACCCAATCTTTATTACAGCCTGTCCCCGGCCTGACCGCTGGAGGCAGGCTGTTTTTGTCCCTTTCCATGGACAGAATCGGCGCAATGCAGTACAATAGCACCAAAGACGCCTTTTATAGTTAGGCAGATGGGAGGAAAGCGCAATGATTTTGCGCGGAAGCTGGCTTTCAAAAGCGCTGGAAATGCAAACCGGTGTGACAGTGGTCGGACCAGACCACGAGACAGCAGGACGGCCTTACCGGGTCTGCTATTTGTTGCACGGCCTTTGTGGGAACCATGGGGATTGGGCAGAAAATACGCTCCTGCCACTTTATGCGCAGGCGTATGACGTGCTATTTATCACGCCGGAAGTCGGCCGCAGCTTCTATGCGGACATGCAGTTTGGCCAGAAATTCTTTACGTATGTGCAGCAGGAGCTGCCGGAACTTTGTGCGCGCTATTTTCATATTTCCACACAGCGGGAGGACAGCTTTGTGATCGGCGGGTCCATGGGCGGCTATGGCGCGCTGAAATGTGCACTCACGGCGCCCGGTCAATACATTGCCTGCTGCGCACTTTCTTCCTGTTTCTTGTTTTTGGATGAATCCCTGCGCAATGTGCGAGAGCATCCGCAAATCGTACAGGCCAGGGTGGGCACGCAGGCGGTGAACGATCTGGCGGCAGCCTATGGGCCAGAATTTCACTGGGCGCCGGAAAATGACCTGCTGGCGCTGGCCTGCAGCGCTGCCACGACGCCGGAAAAGCCCCGGCTTTTTTTGGCCTGTGGCACAGAAGATAGCTTTTTGGAGAATCACCGGCGTTTTCAGAAAGCCATGCAGGCTTTGCCGTTTGAACTGACGTATCGGGAACTGCCTGGACACCATGACTGGTATTATTTTGATCGGGCGCTCAAGGCGGCGTTGACGTTCTGCTTCGACACAGACGATGGAAATTCATAATGTAATATTTTGGATTGAATGCATACCTATTTGCCAACCAGACGTGCGGAAGGACTGCCGGGATAAACGCAGCCGGCATTCCAGCTGTCCGAGAAAATTGGGCAATCATGCCAGGAGCGATACAGCCAGCCCACCGTTTTAAAAAAGTTTGCTAATGAAGGTGCAGCAACCGCAAGGCTTGCTCACCGGCCACAGGAATGGTATAATCTTATGAATAGATATTTTCAGATGCTTTCTAGATGTTTTCGTTTTCGGTCAAAGCGCCGCCTCTGTATCCGCATTGAAAGAGAAAAGTGGCCGACTATTCTTGTGCAGCGCGTGCAAGTTTTAGGCACAAAAAGCGCGAGGAGAAACAACGGCCGCCGGCGCCTTCATCGCAAAACGGGGCAGAGAAATGAGGTGTACAGGTGAGCGCCATCACAGCACAGGATCTGACAAAATCATATGATGGAAAAACAAATGCCCTTGAGGGATTGGCGTTCAACATTGCCGAAGGAGAAACCTATGGCCTTTTGGGTAGACAAGGCAGCGGCAAACGCACAGTGGTCAAGCTGCTGGCTGGGCTTTTTCGGCCGAGCAGGGGAAGATGTTCGGTCATGGGCGTCGAGCCCTCGAAACGACCGGAAGTCGTGCACCGGATGTGCGGTATTATGCTGCCATCGGCGAAAATGTATGCGAGTATGACCGGTCAGGAAAACCTGCATTTCTTTGGCCGCGCCGCCGGTATGAGCGGAGACGATGTGCTGTCTAGAAGCATCGAATTGATGAAGGACCTCGGCATCTGGGAGGCGCGCGACGCGCTGGCGGGCACCTATTCGACGAGCATGCAGCAGCGACTCTCTTTGGCGCGGGCTCTGTTGCACCGACCGAAGGTTCTGCTGCTGGATGAACCAGACAGCGGCCTGGATCCGGAAGGAACGAATGCTGTGCTCGCCCTGCTGCAGGGCTTGGCAAAGCAGGAAGGCATAACGGTGCTTCTCTGCACGCACCGGCCCCGTGTCGCCCAGCGCGTCTGCAAGCGCTTTGGAATCCTGCGGGATGGAAAGCTGCTTGCGGACGGGAATTTGCCCGCGCTGTGCCAAATGGCCGGATGTGCGCCGCGCGCGCGGTTCCATCTGCCCGTGGGGGATACGTTGCCCGGTTGGACGGACAAAGGCAAGGGCTATTGGGAAAAGACGCTGCGGGATGTCGAGGAGATGCCAAGACTGCTGCATGATGCGGTGGAAGCAGGGCATGCCATTTATGAGGCGCGGCTTTTGCGGCCGAGCGTAGAGGACGCTTATGTCCGTTTGCTGGGAAAGGAGGCAGACGCATGACTTTGCCCCGTATTTTCGCGAAGGTGATCAACCCGCGTGAAACGGGGCTGATCCGCAAGGATTTCCGAGAAATCTGGAGCAATGGCGTGGTGCGCGCACTGCTGATTCTCCTGCCTACGGTGTTGGCAGGTGTGATCCCAATCATCTTTATTGTGCTGGCCAGTATTTTGCCGGAGGAAAGCATGGAAAGTATGACGCAGATGCGCGGCCTGCTCGGCGAGGGTCAGCAGTATATGAATGACCGACAGTCTATGTTTTATATTTTTTCCGACTGTCTGGGGCCGATGCTGTTTTTACTGGTGCCGTTACTGATTTCCTGTGTCACCGCGGCGACGAGTTTTGTTGGCGAGCGGCAGAATGGCACCCTGGAGACGCTCTTCCTGACGCCCATGACCACACGCGAAATTTTTAAAGCCAAAGCGGTGGGCAGTGTGATCCTTTCTGTTGTGGCGACGTTGGCTTCCTTTGTGATTTATCTGGTGGTCATGATCGTTGGCGATGTGATGCTGGGGGTGACTTTTTTCCTGGCGAATCCCAGCTGGATTGTGATTGTGCTGCTGGTGGCGCCGGCCTTTATCGTGTTTGGGGTGCTGTTTATGGTGCTGCTCAATGCACACGGCACGAGCGTGGGGGAGTCCATGCAGATTTGCGGTTATGTAGCGCTGCCGTTTATTTTTCTGTTTATTGCGCAGTTTTCCGGCGCTTTTCGCTTGAACGTGGGGTGGTATCTGCTTTTGGCGGGCGTGATCTGGATTGTGGATCTGTTTTTGTGGCGCAATACAGCCCGCCATTTTACGACGGAGCGGTTGTTGCGGTGACGTTTGATCGTCCGCTGCGAATAGGCGGGGAAGGCAGTTGATGCGCCCCACTATCTGGCCTGGAGAAAGGAGACGATTGATTGGCTGCAGATCTGCATTGCCATACGACCTGTTCTGATGGAACAGTCACAGCCGAGGAGCTGGTTTTTATGGCGAAAGCCCGCGGGCTTTCCGCCGTTGCGGTGACTGACCACGACACCTTTGCCGGCATTCCCCGCGCAGTACAAGCTGGCAGGCAAAACGGCATAAGGGTGGTGCCTGGCATTGAAATTTCGACCCGTGATGCGAAAACCGGGCGCAAGGCACATATCTTGTGCTACTGTTGCCCGCACCCGGAGCGGCTGGAGCCTTTGTGCCGCCACACCGTGGAATCTCGGCAGCAGGCGGCTTTACAAATGGTGCAGAAGGTCGCGCAGATGTATCCGATTTCCCTGGAAATGGTGCAGCGTCGGGCACAGGACAGCCAAAGCCTGTTTAAGCAGCATATTCTGCATGCCCTGATGGATGCGGGCTACGCGCACGAGATTTTTGGGGAATTATTTTACAAACTATTTGACAGGCGCAAAGGCCTGGCTTATCAGCCAGTGACTTATCCGGAAACGCGTGAAGTTCTGCGTGCCATCCGGAAGGCAGGCGGCGTTGCGGTGCTTGCCCATCCGGGTGAATACGACAGCTACGCGCTGTTGGAGGAGCTGGCCGCTGCGCACCAGATCCAGGGCGTGGAGGTGTCGCATCCCCGCAATAAGCCTGGCGACGAGGAACGCTTTCGTGCAGTGGCCGCGCGCTATGGATTGCTGACCACAGGCGGCACCGATTTTCACGGCGCTTATACCAAAATTCCGCACCCGCTCGGCACCTGCACGGCCACCGATGAAGAGCTGGCGGCACTGTTGCAGGCTGCGGGTGACTAATAAAATTAAAAAAAGGAGATTTGAAAGATGGAGTATCATTACAAAACAAAAGGGACATGTTCCCGCGAGATTATTGTCGATCTTGATGGCGACACGGTGCGCCGGGTGCGCGTAGTCGGCGGGTGTGACGGCAACTTGAAGGGGATTGCCGCGCTGGTTTCCGGCATGAAGGCGCAGGATGTGATTGCACGGTGCAAGGGAATTCGTTGCGGCATGAAGCCCACTTCCTGCCCCGATCAGATTGCGTGCGCATTGACGGAGGCACTTGCGTTGGAGCATTAAAAAAGGGCCGCCGGGCCCCAACGGGTCCGGCAGCCCCTTTTTTGAAAGGGCTATCTTCTTTGTGCGATTAGCAGCCACAGCCGCTGTTGCAGCCGCAGTCATTGCTGCAGCCATTGTTGCCACCGCAGCCATTGCCGCAGCCACAGCAGAGCACGAGGATGATGATCAGGATGATCCAGGAGCAGCCGCCAAAACCATTGTTACACATATTGAATTGCCTCCTTGTTTGTTGTTACAGTCCAGTATATTGCGGAGGCGGAGAATGTGTGAAAAGGTTTTTGCGGCCGGGCTTCCGCAAGCACGACCAAATCGGATGGGAGGTTCTGTCTATGCTTTGCCAATCTTGTGGGGTGCATCCGGCAACAACCCGCATCAAAACAATCGTCAACGGCCGACTGACAGAACGCGCTTTGTGTGCGTCCTGTGCGCAGCGGTTGGGATATGTCACGCTGTTTACGCAGCTAAATCGCGGCTTTGGCAGCGTGTTCAGCGACTTTTTGGAGGAGGCACAGCCCGGCGAGGAACGTTGCCCGCAGTGTGGCGCGACGTTTGACGAGATTGCGCGCACGGGCCAGGTCGGGTGTGCCCGGTGCTATGAAGTTTTCCACGAGCGGCTGGAGCCGATCATTCAGCATATGTATGGCGGCGACATCCACTGCGGCAAAATGCCGGGCGAAAACCTGCCGCAGCCGCAGCAGCAGGCGCAGATTACGGTGATGGATGAGGCGTTGCGCCAGGCGGTTGCGGAGGAGAATCAGGAAAGCCGCCAGGCACTGCTTCATGAAAGTCTGCGCCGCTTGGGAGGAGGCAATACCGATGCATAAGTGGTATGAGGCCCCGGGCGAAGAAAACGACGTGGTCTTTGCCTCGCGTGTGCGTTTGGCGCGCAATTTGGCAGACCTGCCGTTTCCCGCGCGTATGTCTGCTTCGGACCGGGCGCGCGTCTGCACACGCGTTCAGAATGCGCTGGCACATGCGCCGGAGATGGCGTTCCAGGCGGTCGAATTGGAGACACTCGATGAAGTGGCCGCGGTCTCGCTTGTGGAACGCCAGCTGTGTACGGCTGCATTCATTGCAGAGCCGGCAGGCCGAATGCTGTTTTATACACGGGAGGAAAACGCCAGCGTTATGGTCAATGGAACTGACCATGTGCAGCTTTTAATGGCGTCATCCGGTGCCTGTTTGCCCGATGTGCTCGCGCAGGCGGACAATCTGGACACCGTTATGGACCGTACGCTGCGCTATGCCTTTCACACTAAGCTGGGGTACCTCACCCAGCAAATTGAACATCTCGGCACCGGCATGCTGCCCTCCCTGGAACTTTCCCTGCCCGCTTTGCAGCAGGGCGGCGCTACCGAACGGCTCTTCAGCGATATGGCGCAGATGGGCTATTCCCTTCGTGGCCTTTTCGACAGCGTGACGGAGCCTTCCAGCGCGTTATATGAATTAACCAACCGTGTCACGCTTGGCATCAGCGAATCGGACGCTGTCAAAAACCTGTGTACGATTGCCGGACAGCTGATTGCCAGGGAACGGCAGGCACGCACGGCCCTCTTGCAGACCGCAGAAGCGCAGGACGCTTTGAGCCGGGCGCTGGCGGTGCTGTCCAGTGCGCGTTCGTTGGAATTTTCCGAATTTTTGCGGTTGTACGCCCGCGTCCGCATGGGCGTATGCGCAGGGCTCGTCGGCGGCATACGCGTCGAGCAGCTGGACACGCTTCTATTCACGGTGCAGCCTGCGACGCTTCTGCTTCGTGCGGGCAAGCCGCTGAGCGAGGCCCAGCAGCAGGAGCGCCGCGCGCAGTTTGTGAGCGGCGCCCTGGCTCCGGCCTTCTTGGCGCTTTAATCGTCCGCCGACGGTGTGAAAATCGTTTCGATCACTTTCGAGCACGATGGTGGGGAATAGAGGAACCGGTCCATGTGATCGCCGGTGAAAAAGTAATGGAGCGGCGATGGCGTTTCGGAAATGTGAAAGGTATCGATGATTACCAGCTTTACTTTCATGCGTTCGGGCAGGATGCTTTTGATGAAAACGCTGGCCTGCTGACCGGGCAAAACCCCCTCTTTGCGTTCCGCCAGACCCGCAAGGTTCGGCGTCAGCTCGATAAAAATGCCATAGGGCTCTATACTGCGCACGATGCCGGCCACCGTTTCGCCGCTGTGGAAACGGGCGGCATTTTCCTCCCAGGTGCCCAGCAGTTCGCGCTGGCTGAGTGTGATGCGCCCGTTGTCCAGACTGCGGACCACGGCGCGGATATCCATGCCTACACTGAAGCGTGCCCGCGGATGGTGGATGCGGGACACGCTGATGGCGTCGATGGGCATCAGCGCCACCACGCCGCAGCCGATGTCTGCAAATGCGCCGAACGGCTCCAGGTGGGTGATGCGCGCGTCCAGTACGTCGCCCGGCACAAGCGTGGAGAGCCGCTCTTGCCGGCACCTTTCCTGTGCCGCGCGGCGCGACAGCAGCGCCACGGGACGGCCTGCGTTGTCCGTTTGAAAGCCAGTGACCACAAAGCATACTGGGCGGTTGACGCGCGACAACAACGCAATATCCCGCGCGGTGCCCTCTCGGATGCCGAGTGCACCCTCCTCGCGGGGAATGACCCCTTTCATGCAACCCAAATCTACCAACAGATCATGATGGCTGTCGCAGACCAACGCCTTGGCCTCCAGAATCTGCTGTGTGCGTGCGGCCTTGGCCAAAGACGCCGGGCTGGCCAGCGCCGCGCGGTTTTCCGCCCGGTCGATGCGCCATCCCTCGGGCTCATAAGAAACCATTTGACTACCTCCTTTTTTCCACTGTTCTCAGATATATGCGCGTCCATCCGCATGAATGCCGTGCGGGGATTGCTTTTTGTCCGGGTTTCCTGTAAACTAGGGGTAACCCAGGGGCATCTGTTGCTCGATTAAACGTCCCTGGCGTAAGAAAGGATGATTTCTTTGATGCAATATCGAAAACGACTGGCGCTTGGCGCGGTGGCGCTGACGCTGGCATTCGCGATGGCGGGGTGCGGCTCGACGGGCGCGTCGTCCACTACGCAGACGGCCAGCGCCAGCGAGAGCACCGCGACGTCCAGCATGGAAGCCAGCGCTTCTTCGCAGTCCGCGGCGATCCGCCCGGATGATGGCAAGCCGCTCGGTTACCAGCTCGAAAAGCCTGCGGCCGGGGAAGAGGTTGCGGTGCTGGACACCACCATGGGCACGATTAAGATCCGCCTGTTCCCGGATGCGGCGCCCAAAACAGTTGAAAATTTCAAGGGCCTGATCAATAAAGGGTATTATAATGGCCTGACTTTTCACCGCGTGATCAAGGACTTTATGATTCAAGGCGGCGATCCGAATGGCGATGGCACGGGCGGCGAGAGCATCTGGGGAGGCACCTTTGACGATGAATTCAACAAAAACCTGCTCAATCTGCGCGGCTCTTTGGCCATGGCCAACAGCGGCGCCAACACAAATGGCAGCCAGTTTTTCATCAACCAGGCCGGCCCTGTCAACAGCGGCACATGGTCTCAGTACGAGTCGCTGTATCAACAGCTGCAACAGATCGACAAGAGCCAATGGCCGCAGGTCGCGCAGACGCAGTATACAATCCTGGACCCCAGCAAATTGACCGACGACTATAAGACGCTGTATGAAAAACAGGGCGGCAATCCGTCACTTGACGGCGCGTATAATGCTTTTGACCCGCCGCGCGGACATACGGTGTTTGGCCAGGTCTATGAGGGAATGGATGTGGTCGACAAGATTGCGGCTGTCCCGGTGGATGAAAGCACCGATAAGCCCAAAACCGACGTCAAGATTAACAAGGCGTCACTTGAAAAATATTCCGGCTGAGTCCGGGTATGCTACCAAAGATGGCAATGATGAAATGGAGAGTGATTGCAATGGCAGATGTGATCCATGCTGATGCTGCAGGACTGGAAAAGATTTTGCAGATGGGTAAAGTCGTTTTGTGTGACTTCTGGGCAACCTGGTGCGGCCCCTGCCGCATGCTGGCCCCGGTAATCGAACAGCTTGCAGAGGAATATGACGGCCGTGTGATTGTCGTCAAGGTGGACGTCGACCAGAATCAGGAACTGGCCGCGCAATATAATGTGATGAGCATCCCAACCGTCTTCCTCTTCAAGGACGGCAAGGCTGTCGATCAAAAAGTCGGCGCTTTCCCGATTGCGGACTACCGCAAGATGATCGACGCTGTTCTGTAACAGATGCTGTGTGAAGGGCTGCCGCGGATATAAATTGCGGCAGCCCTTCCTATTGCTTGACAATGTAGACGTGCCGGCGATATAATAACTTCATATTTGTTTTTTGGGAAATGGATTGTGAAGCAGGATAGGAAAATATGCGTTTGGAGGAAGTTATGGCGACAAAATATATCTTTGTAACAGGCGGCGTTGTTTCCGGATTGGGGAAAGGCATCACAGCGGCTTCTCTGGGACGTTTGCTGAAAGCGCGCGGGTTGCGCGTGACGATGCAGAAATTTGATCCGTACCTCAATGTGGATCCCGGAACGATGAATCCTTTCCAGCACGGCGAAGTCTTTGTCACGGATGATGGGGCGGAGACAGACCTGGACCTGGGCCATTACGAACGCTTCATTGACGAGAGCCTTTCACAAAACAGCAACGTGACCTCCGGGCGTATCTATTATAACGTCATCCGTAAGGAGCGCAACGGCGACTACGGCGGCGGCACGGTGCAGGTGATTCCACATATTACCAACGAAATCAAGGAGCGGATCTCCGCTGCCAAAGAGAATGTCGACGTTTCTATTATCGAGGTCGGCGGTACGGTGGGCGATATCGAAAGCCAGCCGTTCCTGGAGGCAATTCGCCAGTTCGCCACCGAGGAAGGACGCGAAAACTGCCTGTTCATCCATGTGACGTTGGTGCCCTACTTAAACTGTTCCCATGAACATAAATCCAAACCAACTCAGCATAGCGTTAAAGAGCTATTGTCCATTGGCATCCAGCCGGACATCATTGTGCTGCGCTCGGAACGCCCGCTGCCGGATGACATCAAGCAGAAGATCGCGCTGTTTTGCAATGTTCGCCCGGAATGCGTCATCGAAAATCTGGACCTGCCGCTGCTCTATGAGGTGCCGCTGGCCCTGCGCGAGGAGCGCTTGGATGATACCGTCTGCCGCCGCCTGGGCTTGGACACGCACGGTCCGGACCTCGCAGACTGGATTTCGATGGTAAACACCGCCACGTCCCTGTCAGAGAGCGTGAACATCGCACTGGTTGGAAAATACGTCGAATTGCACGATGCGTATCTGAGCGTTGCCGAAGCGCTGACGCACGGCGGCATTGGCAACAAGGTGAAGGTGAATATCGACTGGGTCGATTCCGAAACACTAACGCCCGAAAATGTCGGCGAGCGCTTGCGGGATGCGGACGGCGTTCTGGTGCCGGGCGGCTTTGGCCAACGCGGAATTGAAGGCATGATTGACGCCATCCACTGGGCGCGTGAAAACAAGGTGCCGTTTTTGGGGATTTGCCTGGGCATGCAGTTGGCGATTGTGGAATATGCGCGCAATGTTCTGAAGATGGCGGATGCAAATTCTGCTGAATTTGACCCACAAAGCAAACATCATGTGATCGATCTGATGCCGGAGCAGAAAAATGTCGAGCAGCTTGGTGGCACCATGCGGCTTGGCAAATACCCCTGCAAATTGACCGAAGGCACGTTGGCTTCGCGGCTGTATAACGGCGAACCGCTTATTTATGAGCGCCATCGTCATCGCTATGAGGTCAATAATGAATACCGCCAGGCGTTTGAAGATGCTGGCGTTGTATTTGCGGGCAGAAGCCCGGATGACCGCATCGTTGAAATGATGGAACTTCCGTCCCATCCCTTCTTTATCGGCAGCCAGGGCCATCCGGAATTTAAATCCCGTCCCAACCGCCCGCATCCCTTGTTCCAGGGCCTGGTTGGCGCGGCAAAAGCGTACAAAGAACAAAAAAAGTAATGTAAACCACATCATAAACGCTTTCAAGGCGTCCCCCATACCAATGGGGGACGCCTTTTGTACGCTGTGAAATTTTTGATGGCATAAAACCGGAGTTGCTCGGCTAGACTGATTGAACCGGCTTCCGCAATTTGAACATATTTGTATGGTCGTAGGCCCATTACAATTTTTATAAAATTACATA
>ERZ1090864.290-NODE-290-length-28277-cov-9.998760_pt1 | contig 28277 bp, 27 predicted proteins | sample MGYA00478479_ERZ1090864 | MGnify/ENA primary metagenome ERZ1090864 (study PRJEB33644, sample SAMEA5815743) | chicken gut metagenome | biome: Chicken; feature: Gastrointestinal Tract; material: Caecum | place: Ireland | collected 2019-01-01 | study: A study of the...
AATGCCGGATCCTGTGGTACATCTCTTCCCTCTGCTCCGGCGTCGGGAGCAGGTCAGTGACAGCGCCGTGCCCTACCGGCATGTAGTGGAAATACCACACGAACAACGCACCGCTCTCGATCATCATATCATAAAACGCCTCGCTGCTCACATCCTCAAAGTTCTGGCTCGTATAGCAGACCGAGATACCGAACGGCAGTCTGTGCTCCTTCATCAGCTCCATGGCATGGCGCACTTTATGATACACGCCATCTCCCCGGCGCCCGTCGTTTGCCTTCTCGAATCCTTCCAGGCTGATCGCGGGGACAAAGTTCTTGACCCGCAGCATTTCCTGACAGAACTCCTCATCGATCAGCGTCCCGTTCGTAAATGCCAGGAACTCACAGTCCGGATGCATCTCACAGATCTTGAAGATATCCTTCCTGCGCACCGTTGGCTCCCCACCGGTGTAGATATACATATAGGTCCCCAGCTCCTTGCCCTGGCGCACGATGGAGTCGATATCCTCCAGGCTCAAATTAAACTGATGCCCGTACTCCGCAGCCCAGCACCCCGTACAGTTCAGGTTGCACGCTGTGGTGGGATCCAGAAGGATCGCCCAGGGGATATTGCAGTTGTATTTTTTCGAAAGTTCCTCCTGTGTCGCGCTGCCTTTCAGGCTGGCATTGGTGATGAAATTCTGGAAGAATGCCCGCCGCACGCCCGGATCCAGCTCATACAGCCTTAAGATCAGCTGATACCAGTTATTTTTCTCCGTGATTGCTTTCCTGATTGCGTTCCTCTGCCCAGTGTACCAGTCCTTCGGCATGAGCCGGTCCACAAAGCTCATCAGCTTCGGGATATTTTCTTCCGGATTTCCCTCCAGATATTTGAGCGCCTGATTTACGGTAAACTCCTGCATTGTTTCTCTGATCGTCTTTCCCATTTGCAATTCCGCCTTTCTTTTTCTTCTGTACTATATCTATGTTTATGCAGCCAGGATCTTCATGAATTCTTCCCCTGTGATCGTCTCCTTCTCATAGAGATAGGCTGCAAGCTCATCCAGTTTTTCCCTGTTATCTGCCAGGATCTGATCTGCTTTCTCATGCTGTCTCTTCACAAGTTCCACGACCTGGCGGTCGATCTCCGCCTGCGTCTCCGCAGAGCAGCTCAGGGAAGTATCCCCGCCCAGATACTGGTTCGTCACGGTCTCCATTGCCACCATATCAAAATCTTTACTCATGCCGTAGCGGGTGATCATCGCCCGCGCCAGCTTTGTGGCCTGCTCGATATCATTGGACGCTCCGGTGGATGCCGAGTGGAACACGAGCTCCTCCGCCGCCCTTCCGCCGGTCAGCGTTGCGATCTTGTTCTCCAGCTCTTCCTGGCTCATCAGATAATGATTGCCTTCCTCCACCTGCATTGTATAGCCCAGAGCTCCCGAGGTACGGGGCACGATCGTGATCTTCTGGACCGGCGCGGAATTGCTCTGCTTTGCCGCCACGAGCGCATGCCCGATCTCATGATATGCGACCACTTTCTTTTCTTCGTCCGTTAGGATGGCATTTTTCTTCTGGTAACCTGCGATAACAACTTCAATACTCTCTTCCAGGTCCGCCTGCGTCACATAATGGCGGTTCTCCCTGACCGCCCGCAGGGCAGCTTCATTTATGATATTGGCAAGCTCTGCCCCTGAAGCGCCGGAAGCCATACGCGCGATCTTGTTAAAGTCCACGGACTCATCCAGCTTCACTTTCTTTGCGTGCACCTTCAGGATCTCTTCGCGCCCTTTCAGGTCCGGGAGCTCCACGGGCACTCTCCGGTCAAACCGTCCCGGCCTGGTAAGCGCCGGATCCAGTGACTCCGGCCGGTTCGTCGCCGCCAGGATGATGACTCCGTTATTCGTCTCAAACCCGTCCATCTCTGTGAGCAGCTGGTTCAGGGTCTGTTCCCTCTCGTCATTGCCGCCCACCCTGCCGTCACGCTTCTGCCCGATGGCGTCGATCTCATCGATAAACACGATACAGGGCGCTTTCTCCTTTGCCTGCTTAAACAGGTCGCGAACTTTGGACGCGCCCATGCCCACGAACATTTCTACAAATTCCGAACCGGACATCGAGAAGAACGGCACATTCGACTCGCCGGCAACCGCCTTGGCAAGCATGGTCTTGCCTGTTCCGGGAGGCCCCACGAGAAGGATGCCCTTCGGCATGGACGCTCCGATCTCCCTGTATTTCCCCGGATTATGGAGATAATCCACGATCTCGGACAGATTTTCTTTTGCCTCATCCTCCCCGGCGACATCCGAGAACCGGATCCCTTCCGAGGACTTCACATAGACCTTGGCATTACTCTTCCCCATCCCGAAGATCATGGAATTGGGACCGCCGCTGGCTTTATTCATCAGTTTTCTGGACATATACTGTCCCAGGCCGATGAAGATAACGATCGGCAGGATCCACGAGAGGATAATAGAAAGGATCGGGGACATCTGTTTGATGATCTGTCCGGAGAACTCTGCCCCCGAGTTATACAGGCGCTCAGTCATTCCCGGATCCTCTACCATCCCGGTCTTATAAATCTCTGTCCCGTCCTTATCTGTAAACAGGATCTCATTTTCCTCCTGGTCGATCTGTACCTGGCCGATCTGCTCTTTTTCCGTCATTTTCATAAAAGTGTCGTAACCCACTTCTTTCACTTGGCGTTCCGCCGCCCACGGCATAAAAAGGAAATTAAATAAAAACAAAACGGCAAGGACGATCACATAATAATAGATCAATGTTTTTTTTGGTTTCTTTACTTCCTGCATCCTGTATCCGCCTTCCTTTCTTCTGTATCCTGTCTGTTTCCCGCGCTTTCTTCCGCACCGCCCCGGTGCTCAAGGGCGCTCAGCGCCGCGATCAGCGCCTGCTGTACGGAGAGTGTGGCAAAATCCATGGCAAACTCTGCGTACAGAAGCTCTGCCTCCTGCCGGTCCTCCCCCGGGCTGCTCGCCTCTGAGTGGACATCCCTGCTCAGCTCGCTGCCCATCAGTCCTTCTGTCCGTTTCCTGTAATCGAGCTGGGCTGTGCTCAGGCTCTTCACTGCCGGAGAACGGCAGGACCTCACCTTTTCTTCCATGAGCATTGTATTTTCTTTATATTCATCCTCAGCTCTTTTCAGCGCCGAGCGGATCTTTTCCCTTCCGCCCTGCTCGCAGGCCCGGATCCTGCACTGCAGTTTCCCGTACTGCTCTTCCATCTCATATAATTTCACGGCAAATATACTGTCATCGATCTTCATGAAAAGACATCCTCCTTCCCGTGCTGTCATATCCTACATTTCTTATATAGCAAAATCCTCTCCTGACCGCGACTTTCAATTTTTCAAATGTGTATTTACAGATTTGGGATTTTGTAAAGATTTTTGACAGATCTGCGTTTTTGTAAAGACAGGAAACGGGAATTATAAGTGGTGAAAAGCTGATCTGTCAGCTATATTGAAACTGCGGGGAACATAAATCTCATCTTCCCCGGGAAAGCATACAGACAAAATTTCAATAATATAAAGGAGCGGTGACCTATGAGATGGTTTGATTCAGATTTTGATTACGTACAGGAGCTTATCGACACATGGAATAACAGAAGGAAACGGGTCAGGACAGCTTATTTTATCCTGGCGGCGCTGCTGGTCCTGGCAGGCATCCTGACCGCGGTATTCCCGGTCAGTATCTTCGCTGTGATCCAATATCTCACGGCAGCGGCTATGATCGTGATCGGCATTTACCACTTTATCGCCTACTCGTCCATGACCTGTTATTTTAAAGACGGGATGCTGATCATGTCCGGGATCCTGAATATCCTGATCGGCGTCATGCTGTTCTTTATGCCGGTCGCGCTGACCGTACAGGTAGTCACATTTATGCTCGCCTTCCTGCTGATCTTCAGCGGAGCGCAGAAGATTTCCTTTGCATCCAGGCTGAAATACTTCCGGATCCCGCACACCGGGTCCCTGACTTTCAGCGGAGTGCTCAACATCATCCTCGCTGTGATCTTTCTGCTGCTGCCCTTTATGTCAGCTCTGGCGCTCAACTATATCCTGGCAGCCTATCTGATCATCACAGGCGCCGCGCTGTTCGTCGAGGCGCTGGGGATGCATAAACTGAGCATGTAACGCAGTCAGGACGCTGCCCTGCAAATATCGGGATAACAGAAAAGACGGAGCTGGCGAATAACATCAACCAGCTCCGTCTCGGAACAGATCATAATTATTTTAACTCAGGAGTTCTCCTGATCGATTTAAAGCGCGGAAGAAACGAAATTCATTCCGAAGAAATGTTCAGGTGTCTGCGACATGGACTGGGTCATGAAGAATACTTCCATCCTCCATTTCTGCGGCAGGTCCAAGCCCTGGCAGAAAGGATATATCCGCCGGTTCGGCATTTTGTATAAGCACTACGAGGCGATAACCGAGCGGATTGCAGGAGCCTGCAGGCGCAGTTAATCGCCGGGGAACATTTTCCCCATGATGATCCTCTCGATCTGCCGCAGCAGCTTCTCCTCGTTCAGCTGTCTGTCGTCTATATGCTGGAAAAGGACGCCCACCATGCCGCAGGCATAGAACCGCAGCATGACCTGCACATCCTCATAGCTGAGCCTCAGATCCGATATCTTGCCCTGCGCCACTTTTTCCAGATATACCTGCACCGCGTCCACCATCATGCCCTCGATCTGGAACCACTTCTTCGAGTCCACCAGCCTTTTCAGTTTCCTGTGGTGCAGTCTCACAAAGGACAGATACTCTTTGAGCGCCCCGATCCTGTCCTGGGACTCCAGGCTGCGCTGCACAAGGATCTGGGTCGAGCGCTTAAAGGTCCATTCCAAAACGTCCATAATATCATGGAAATGATAGTAAAACGTCTGCCTGGAAATCTGGCATTCCTCGATCAGCTGCGTCACAGTGATCTTGTCGATATCTTCCTTCTCGAGAAGTTCGGAAAAGGTGTCTGCAATCTGTGTCTTCATGTCTTCTCTCATATATTACTGCTCCATTTTAAGCCTGCTCCATCCCCAGGGTCGCCATCATGACCGCCTTGATCGTATGCATCCGATTCTCCGCCTCGTCAAACACTTTTGACTGCGCAGACTCGAACACTTCGTCCGTCACTTCCATGTCTTCAATGCCGAAGCGCTCGCCCATCTCTTTCCCGATCTTTGTCTTCAGGTCATGGAACGCCGGCAGGCAGTGCAGGAAGATGGCGTCTTTGTTCGCGTTTGCCATCACATCCTTTGTCACCTTATAGGGGGACAGCTCTTTGATCCTCTTCTCCCAGACTTCGTCCGGCTCGCCCATGGACACCCACACATCCGTGTAGATCACATCCGCGTTCTTTGTCCCCGCCTTTACGTCCGAGGTAAGCGTGATCGTCGCCCCGGACTCCTTTGCATATTCCTCACACTGAGCCACAAGCTCTGCATTCGGGAAATACTCTTCTGTGGTGCACGCAACGAAATGAAGCCCCAGCTTGGAGCACGCGATCATCAGGGAATTGCCCATATTGTAGCGCGCGTCGCCCATGTAGACCAGCTTCAGCCCTTTGAGCTTTCCGAAATTCTCCCGGATCGTCAGCATGTCCGCCAGCATCTGCGTGGGGTGGTACTCATTGGTCAGCCCGTTCCATACCGGCACACCGGCGTACTTCGCCAGCTCCTCCACGATCTCCTGGCCGAATCCTCGGTACTCGATGCCGTCATACATCCTGCCCAGCACTCTCGCCGTGTCCTCGATGCTCTCCTTCTTGCCCATCTGGGAGCCCGTCGGTCCGAGATACGTAGTCCCCATACCCATATCATGGGCCGCCACCTCAAAGGAACAGCGGGTGCGGGTGCTGTCTTTTTCAAAGATCAGCGCCACATTTTTCCCGCGCCAGTGATCCACCGGGATTCCCTGTTTCTTTTTCTCCTTCACATCCGCTGCAAGGTCGATCAGATATGTGATCTCCTCCGGTGTAAAATCCTTCAGTGTCAGAAAGTTTCTTCCTTTTAAATCCATGATCCTATCCCTCTCTATCTTTATAAATTGATCTGTGAAATCCGGCAGCTCTGCCATTGTCTCAAAGTCTGCCAGCCGTTCATAGCGTTCCCTGACTTCCCGCCTCAGCTCATCCACGGTATAGATGCAGTATTTTGGCACGCGCATGATCTTTGCAGACGCCTCCAGCATCCCCATGTACAGCTCTTTGTCCGTGGCTGAGACCGGGAGCTTCAGAACAATGGCAAGGGCGCGCTTCTCCATCCCGGTCAGGTCCCTCATCCTGCACTCATACCAGCTCTCCGTATGCTCCTGGCCAATGTAGTAAATGATCCCTTCCAGCCCGTACAGCATCCGCTTCGCGTCATAATACCCGATCTTCAGGTTCTGCCGGCTGCGCTCCCGGTCAAACTCGATGATGCTCCCCAGCCTGACCCGGGGACCGATCCGGTATATCTCTCCATCCTCAGGCAGCTTCACTCCAGGCTCCCGCCCGGGACCATAGATGCGGATCTCGATCAGGTCTGTATATCCTCTCTCAGCAAGGACATCCGCAGGCACATTGTCGACAAACCCGCCGTCAATATACCGCCTGCCGTCCTCCATGGGTTCATTCCTGAACCCGGGCAGGTAAGCGCTCGCCAGCAGGAAATCCTCGAGCTTCCCTTCCGGGATATCGGAGATGCTCAGCTTCAGTTCCTTAAAGTCCGTCAGGGAAAATGTAACGATACAGAATTCTTTCCCGCAGTTCCGGATCCTGTCCTCATCCACGTTTTCGCGGATCAGCCTGCGGAGCGGCCCAACGTCCACGCCCCCTTCCCGCAGGATCCGCCTCAGCTCGCTCAGGATATCTCCCAGCTTCTGCTCTCCCTGGAAGAACTGCCTCATCCATTCGTCATCCACTGACATCACGCGGGAGAACTCCATCTCGCTCCAGATCTTCTCCGCCTTCTCCAGATCGTCCATGCAGATCAGCGCCCCATTGAGCGCACCCACAGACGTCCCTGCCACTGCGGCGATCTTCACCCCGGCCTCCTTAAGCGCCTTCCACGCGCCGATCTGGTAAGCGCCCCTGGCGCCTCCGCCGTCCAGGACAAGCCCGTATTCTTTTGTCAGGTCAAGTAGTGGTCTCATATCGTTCCCGCCTGCTCTGAGAATATCTGTCAGTATACATCTTTATGCATAAAAATTCAAGTATTTTGCATAATTTTACATCCAGCTATTATTCCTCAAAAACCATTGATTTTCAAGGCTTTACGCATGTTTTCCGTTCAAACCTTATCCAGCATACCACCTAAAATCATATCCATACACTAATCAAAATAAAATAATTCTTCAAATTTTTTATCAAGGGCGATACACAAAACCAGCGCTAACTTTGCAGTAGGACTAAACTGCCCCGTTTCAATAGAACTGATCGTGTTCCGAGAAACGCCAACCATATCCGCCAGCTGACTTTGTGACAATTTCAATTCGGTCCGTGTTTCTTTTAGACGATTTTTTAATATCAGCTTATCATCCATATTTGCCATCACCTCACTGGATAGGAGAAGATACGATCAGGTTATAGATGTAGTATCCGGTCATTATGGATACCAATATTGTATAGGCGACTGCTATCAAAAGTTCGTACTTACGGTGAAGTTTAATATATTTCACCCAGTTGATCGTCATACTCGCGCTGAAAACAATCGCCCACAATCCCCAATTGACGCCTCCGCCGGTAAATATCTGCATCACGAAAAAGAGCGTCGCCAAAGCCATCTGAACTACAACTGCGCTTCTGCTTGCCTGCTTTAAGACTTCTTGCTCATATACATCCTTGTTCTTGTTTTCCGCTCTGCTTTTTGCTAAAATTTCATCCTTGTTCATAATGGAAACCTCCAAATCAAACCGCCAAGTTTTCTTGTCAGATTTTATTATAATTCCGACAAGTTTTCTTGTCAATATGTACCAAGTTTTATTTGCAAATATAATTTTGCATCAAACAGACCGTCACGGAAAACTCCTCATCCGTGTACCTGACGTCCATCACTCCGCCGTATTTCTCCACCATTGCCCGCACACTGCGCACAGTCTGCTGGCTGTTCTCGATCTCCTGATAGTAAGACTTCTGGTACTACATGGTTTCCCTCTCCACATCGGAGCGCACGATCTTCGCCATACAGGTGCAGAGATAGCAGCACCCCATGCTGGTGACGAGGACAGCGATGCATGATGGCCATGCCAGATAAGATTCCTCCGCCTCGATGTCAAGCGCTTCCATCGCGGTATGCAGTACAGCCGCGATCTTCTCCGTCTCATAGGGCTTCAGGATATAATTGAGTGCCCTCACCTCATATCCCTGAAAGACAAAATCCGCATAACTCCAGCTCTGTGCTCAGGATTTTTCTGAGGTCACTGCGAAATACCTTCTCATCATCGCAGACCGCAAGCTATAACATGGTGTCATCCTCCCTCTGCATCCTCATCCGATCCGCGCCGCCTGGCAGCCCCGGGACAGCGCACATTACCAGAGAATTATATCACTTCCGGGCACGGGCAGACAAGTGCTGAAGGTAGACCATCTCTGTAAAAGCTATCAGACAGGCAAGACAACGCTCCCGAACTGCATCTCCTGCTTTATCCCATATGATAAGGGAATCATTTCTCTGAAAGACGTTAATCTCTCCAAACTGGATGAGAAACAGATTGCCAAAGTGCGGAATGAGAAACTCGGCTTTGTATTCCAGGATTTCATGCTCCTGGACGGACTTACGATCCTTGAAAACGTCTGCGTGCCAAGGTCATCCGCAAGGAGCCCTACAAACAGATGGAATCAAAGGCAAAGAAACTCCTGAAAATGTTCGGCATCTCGGAGATTGCGGGCAAATATCCAGCGGAGATCTCCGGAGGACAGAAGCAGCGGACCGCGGTGGCGCGCGCTCTGATGAATGACCCTCTCTTGATCCTTGCCGACGAGCCTACCGGCAATCTGGACAGCCGCTCCAGCAAGGCGGTCATCGGAGCATTCCTTGAGGCGCAGGAAAAACTGAACGCCACCACCTTCATGGTGACCCACGACAGTTTTTCCGCCAGCTACTGTGACAGAGTCATCGTAATGAAGGACGGAAAGGTCTTTACCGAACTTGTGAGAAAGGGCGGCAGGGCGGGAGCTTTCTTTATGGGAATACCGGATACATTTTCTCTCCCGTTAGCATCATTACGATATAGCGCACTAATTTATTTTATGATACAATAATTACAGTCCACGATATGTTCAGGAACAGACAATACAGGATTATATTTATATGCGAGAGGTGACAGAATATGCCATATGATGAAAAATCCAAACAGCGGATCATAAAATACCTCGAAAAGCTGAAAGAAATACGTTTTCGCGTCAAGCCGGATGAATATGCAAGATATGAAGCCGCAGCACGCAGAGCAGGATACCCGAGTATGAGACAATTTTATCTCGATGCCTTAAATGAAAAAACAGATGCTATCCTGAATTCTGAAAACGGCGATTGACATATAGCGCACTATATGAAATAATTTTATTGAGCCGCAAGATTTCAGCGACTTAATAACCAGGCAGGTGGAGAAAGGAGTTTATCATGGATGAAATGGGAATCAGCGAAAAAGAATTAAAACTACTTATGAACTTCATCAAGGATGATCTGATGGAAGCGAAAGAATCCTCTGATGCAGCACAGAAAGATAAAAAGATTGAGCGGGTTCTCGAACATATCCAGCAGTATCTCGAAGACTAAATGCAAACAGAGCCGGAGATTTCCCGGCTCTGTGATCCTGACTGAGAGGCGGTCCTGTCACCGCCTCTCTTTGCTATGTAACAAGAAGCCGTTCTGTCAGCTTCTCTCTGTTATTTATAAACATCTCTGTCACCTGATAGCTCTCAGTCTCTTCATATCTGCACGGGCGGACTTCTCCTTCATCAAAAGAAAGGATTTCCGCTCCCGGGATCCCCAGCAGGATCGGCGAGTGCGTTGCGATGATAAACTGCGATCCCGCTTCCGCCATCTTTGCGATCCGGATAAACAAGGTCAGCTGACGCTGCGGGGACAGCGCTGCCTCCGGCTCATCCATCAGATAAATCCCCCTGCCGGAAAACGACTGGAAGAACGCCAGGAAGCTCTCTCCGTGAGACTGACGATGGAGCGTTCTTCCCCCGTACATCACGGGCGCTGATGAAAGATCCCTGTAATCCTCTGCTTTGGTCGCTACGTTAAAAAAGCTTTCCGCCCGGAAGAAATAACTGCTCTCCGGCCGCAGAAATCCTTTCGTGATCTTTACTGCCTTCCCCAGTTCCGAGACATCATCATATGTACTGAACCGGTAATTGAGCGTCCCGCCCTCCGGATTAAATCCATACGCCACTGCTGCCGCCTCCAGCAGAGTGGATTTCCCGGTTCCGTTTTCTCCTACAAAAAAGGTAATGTTTTTTGTAAGATCCAGCTCCGTCAGGTTCGCGACCGCCGGGATCTTCCTCAGATAAGAGTACTCCCCGATCTCAGACCATTCAATCCGTAAATTCCGGATAAAAAGATTAAAAAGTCCACTCATTGCGCCTCCTGTATCCGCTTATGGATCCGTATCTAATATATTTTTTCTATGTCTCCCGTGATCCCGTACCGCTCCCGGAATTCCTCCAGATCAGCGGAACTGCGGATCAGCATGACCTCTTCAAATCTGCCGTCCGAAAGATCCTTAAATCCTGCCACCTGTTCTCCTGTGCAGATACTGCAGCGGATGGCCGGGACATTGACATTGGGGTCGTAAGACATTGAAATTGAGGATTTCTTTCTTCTGTGGAACATTGCGAACCTCCTGTGTGGGGAAATGAAATACTGTTCCCCCCATAAGCCGATTCTATTTTATCACGGTACCAGAATTTGCACAATCTGCTTTCTGTTTTATCCTCTCTGCCCCACTTTTCCCAATCTCTCTACAGTCCCCTATATTTTGATTGACATCTATCCCCCCTGTCTATACCATTGAAACAAATGACAAAAGGAGATACCACTATGTTTTCTTTCCAAAAACACTTCCTGATCCTCAGGCTTTCAAAATATCTGAAGCAGAACCTTCCTGCTGTCAGGGACACTCTGGATTCACGCAGCTATCTTGATATGCTGAAATTGAATGATGACAGCTATGATGAAGATTTTTTGACGATGATGATTTTCGTGATGAAGATGCATATCACGGACGTTTATCTTCTAAACCTACTTTCGGCAGATCTATTAAATCCGGTTCCACGGCAGCGCCTCAAAACCGAATGGACACAATTCAGGCTTTCGTGGATTCCAACTATTCGGAGCTGAGTTTTTCCCAGCGCCTCAATAAATATCTGCACGAAAGGGATATTACAACCGCCATGATCTACAAACGCAGTTTCATTGACCGGAAGCTGATATCCAAGATTACGTCCTCCGCAGACTATCATCCGTCTAAACAGACTGTTTTTGCCCTGTGCATAGCCCTTCGCCTGAATTTAGATGAAAGCACTGAGTTTCTGGCGCTTGCTGGTTATACCTTCAATCAGCACAAAAAATATGATCTGATCATCAAGTTCCTTCTCAATGACCAGATCTATGATATTGACATAATAAATGAAATACTGTACCGCTTTCATGAACCGTGTTTCGGTAAATAAAAAGGCAGTTATTTAACTGATGACATAATATCCTCACAATCCTCCAGGAATTCGTCATCATCAAAATCACAGTCTCTCAGCCTCATAACATCGATCATCCGTCCTATTGCACCAAATACGGATCGTATCCCCTTCCTTTCCGATGTATATGTGGCCGCCATACATGGCCTTATCCCCAGCGAATCCGCTTCGCTCACCGCATCCATATTGGCTCCGAGGAACATAAACTGCCACTTGTATACATCCGTCTGCCGCCTGATCATCTCCCGGATCTGAGACTTTGAATAATGACTGCTGGCATTCTCATATCCATCCGTCGTAATCGCTGTGATCACTTTCCCCGGACGCGCTTCTTCCGGTGTCTGAGCCATACGTTTTCCTACCCGGTCAATAGTAAGACCAATCGCATCCAGAAGAGCCGTGCATCCTCTGGCATAGTATTCATTTTCCGTCAATCTGACAACTTTTCGAATGGGGACATGATCATGCAGCACCTCATACTGGTCATCAAACAATATTGTTGTAACCTCCGTTTCTCCTGAAGCTGCCTGCTGTTTCGCAACAAGAGAGTTAAATCCTCCGACCGTCTCTTCCGTAAGAGATTCCATTGACCCGCTCCTGTCCAGGATAAATATCATTTCTGTTAAATTTGTGTTCATATCTTTCTCTCCTTTCATCTTTTGAAAGGAGTATAATGCGTTAAAGGATCAAAATGGTCGCCTGCCCGGCGACATTTTGATCTTTCATCCAGACTTTAGTCTTCATTCGGCTCTTTGAATACAGTAAGCCCCACCTACACCACCGCTTCCACCAGCACCTTATCTCCAACGCTGATCTCTTTAACCCCGATTTCCTTCTTTTTATTGAAATTAAAACTGATCATATACCCTTTTCTCAGCCCATAATATTCCAGATACTCTGTGATCTGTTTCTCTCCTCGCTTATTATATGCATCCCCGTGCCATATCTTAAGCTCGACAACAAACTGCTCCCCACGGTAGTCGACAACCAGATCCATCCGCTCCCTGTTTCTTGTCTCTGGTTCTACATAGCAGTTTCCGATCCCATTTATGATCGGCTTTAAAAACAGCATAAAATACCTGCGTCCTGCTTCTTCAAGAAAGTCTTCATTCTGATCTCCGTACAGATAGTCAAACGTCTCCACAAATTTTTCCAGGACTTTTCTCATATTCAGATGCCCGCCGCTCACAAACTGATTCTTTTCCCGCAGCCCGGCATCATATATCTTGCTGTCCATATATTCTTCTGATATAAAGAGATTATAGAGTACCGTCTCAAAAATTCGATTCGAAATTACCGCGCTTCCATTTTCATTTTTTATGAAGCCAAACATTTCAGCAGTTTCAATATACTTATTCAAAGGATTATATGGGATTGCTTTCCCTGTAAAAAGCAATTCATAAAGAACATTTTTCAATTCGGGATAATCCATAAGTTTATTGACCAGTGATTCGAATAAGGTGTTTTTCTCGCTCAGTAATATCTTTTCCGCCTCAAGAAATCCTGCTTTTGTCCATGCGCTTTTCCTTTCCGGAAAATCTGTTCTTCCCGCAATTTCCTCATCAATACATTTGCACAGCCATGAGACAAGATACGGATAACCTGATGTATATACATACAGCAGTTCCGCCATAGCCGCAATATCCATACCAGTATGATGATCCTGCTCATATTCTTCCAGCATTCCTGCAATATCCTTCTTCGAAAAGCTCATATCAACACGAAACTTTGCCGCAATGTTCCATGGACTATTATTCTTATGATCCTCGTCAGACCGAATTTTTCTTTTTATATTTTTAATGTCGTACACGCCTGCAAGTATTACGGACTGAAAAGCCGGGGTCACATCTCTGTCAATGTAATATCCTCTGAGCTGGGAAAGGAAATCAAGAAAGACCTGATTGTTCGAAGCGCTGTCCACTTCATCGATAATCAGGACAATTGGTTTTTTTGATTTTCGGCACCATCTGCTCAAGATTTCAAACAACCGGCTCAGCGCTATTTCCTGACTGTCGCCGATTAATTCCTGGAGTTCTCTCCTGATTTCAGCCGGCATAGCTTCCTCCCCGCTGACTTTCCTAAGGACCGCTTCTGAAAAAGCTTTTACAAAGGCCCCTTCCTCTTCAAAATCCTTATGGCTCATCAGCTGAAAATCAAGGCTTACGACGACATAATCTTGTTCCAGATACTTTGCCAGTGCGCGCAAAGTTGTCGTTTTCCCATATTGCCTGGCACGGTTTATTGTAAAATACTGACCTGAATCGATCATCTTTTTTATCTGTTCCAGACGATCCGATATATCTACCATGTAATGGATCGATGGCTTGCAGTCCGCTGCAATATTAAATATTTTAGCCATAACACAACTCCCTTTGACCGACTTATCCTAACCGTTATACATCTGCTGATCTATATATGTCTATTTTACCATTACATCTGCTTCCTGACCACTGCATACTCATCCCCGTTCCGATAATACGGGCACTGATAATACCGGTCTGACATGATCCGCACATAATCGTCTTCATCCATATTCATATCGCACAGATATGCCCCATACTCCTCATCATATACATAGAAAGCGCACGACTCACAGCTTCCTCTCTCTTTTCGTTTCATCGCTTACTGCCTCCTCTGCCTGCCAGCCTCAAACATAAGTACCGCCGCAGCCACCGCGGCATTCAGTGATTCCGCCCGTCCCTGCATGGGGATGCGCACCCGGCAGTCCGCACACTCTGCCACCTCATCCCTCAGGCCGTTCCCTTCATTTCCTATAAGAAATGCGGTCCCGCGGGAATAGTCTTCCCGGTCATAGGCATTCTTCCCTTCCAGGTGGGCGGCAAACACACGGATCCCCTCCGCTTTCAGTTCGCCGATCGCACCCGGCAGGTCGTCAACATACAGGAACGGCAGCCGGAACACTGCCCCCATGGTAGAGCGGATCACCTTCGGATTATAGATATCCACGCAGTCCCGGCTCAAAAGGATGCCTGTCGCCCCCGCTGCTTCCGCGGTCCGGAAGATCGTGCCCAGATTGCCCGGATCCTGGAGCTGGTCAAGGACGATCACAAGAGGATCCCCCTGCTGCCTGCCTGTGATATCCTCAAGTCCGTATTCTCTTCTTTTCACGACCGCCAGGATCCCCTGGGGAGTCTTTGTATCCGATACATGGGCGAATACATGGTCCGCCAGGATCTCTGTCCTGCATATTCCCCCCAGCTTATGTGCTTCTTCTTTATGTTTCTCCGCGTAACTCTCCGACAGATAGATCCTGCCGATCCGTTCCTTCCAGGCAGGATCCCCGGTAAGCTCTCCCGCCATGCGCGGCCCCTCTACGATAAAAACGCCCGCCTCTTCCCGGGCGCGGCTCTTCTTCATCATCCTGATCAGTTCTTTTACCTGTGCGTTCGCTGTACTTGTGATCATCCTGTTTTTCCTTTCTTATCACAGCCTGCGGCTGTGTCATCTTTCTCTCAGCCAGCTATATTCTATCATGGCGCCGGTATTTCCTCAATGCGGTTTTCCGAATAGCGCGGCTGAACTGTTACTTTCTCACAGAAATACCGCCGCTGATTTAGGCAATTTGCGATAATGAAAATCCTTCCATATAATGGTAAAATATAAGATAGGCGTAAAATGCCTGTCGGTGAACTTTCGGTACCTGTCGGAAGTTCATATAAAAAACAAGGAGGAGAAAGAATGAAAAAGACAAAATGGCGCAGGCTTATGTCTGCAGCAGTCAGCGCTTTTATGCTGACCTCTATGCTGCCGATGTACGCATCAGCCGCAGATCCGGACAGCAGTTCCGCCCCAACGGAGGACAACCTTCCGGTATCGGTCGAGTATCAGAAAGTAACTGATACGCTCACAGACGGAGGAACCTTTACGATCGTTTCCTCAGATTCCAGTGATAAGGATCTCAGGATCGTGCACCTCACAAACGGGACCACAAAACTGGACCGCTGCAGGGTCAATACTGCGGGGGACACACTGACCCCCACGGACTGTGAGATGTCTCAATATGCAGGCACCCACGCCCATGCATGGACGATCTCTGCTGTTGCTGACGGCTATACGGTCAAAAGCGAGACCGCGAACGGCGGATACATAAACATCAACGCCGGTTCCGCTCAGGCCGGCACTGAGGCACAGACACTCCGGATCGAGGAAACTGCAGAAGACGGTCTCTACACTATCAGCAGAACGATCGGTGACACAACTTATTATCTCGCATATACTTCCAGCGGATGGAGCGCGGGCACAGAGGCCTATCCGGTATATCTCTATGAGGAGACAGAAGTACAGGCGGAGATCCTGCCAAACGGCAGCACTGCCACCGGCACGACACAGGATCAGCCCTTTGCCGCCGGCACTGGCGGGAGCGCGAATTTCCGTATCCCGTCGCTGATCACGCTTGACGACGGCAGCCTTCTGGCTGCGATCGACGCACGCTGGAACCATGCAGGCGATGCGTGCGCCCTTGACACCATCCTCAGCAAATCGGAAGACGGCGGGAAAACATGGACATACAGCTTCCCGAATTATTTCAATGACAGCACAGACGCAAAGCACTCCTATGCTACTGCTTTCATTGACCCGGCTATGATCCAGGGAAATGACGGCACCATCTATCTGCTGGCGGACCTCTTCCCCGGCGGCGTGGCCCTGAACACTGCTCCGAAAGCGCCGCTTGCAAAAAGCGGATATGAAGAGATCGGCGGCGAGTACCGCCTGGTACTGTACGCTTCGCCTCTTCCCGAAAATCAGGCTGCCTATACTCACTATGTAGGCGATTTTGGCGCTGACGGATTTGCCCCTGTCATTGACACAGAAGACAGCGGCACAGATTACTATGTAGACCAGTGGTATTACCTCTACAATGCCAACAAAGAAAAGATTTACTGCGCGCAGCTGGGCAGCAGCAAATATGTACAGCAGAATGTATTTTACTACAACGCAGACCTGCATGTAACGGCAGCCACCTACCTGTGGCTCGTCACTTCCACTGACGGCGGAGAGACCTGGTCTGCACCGTCCATCCTCAATGAGCAGGTGCGCACAGGAGATTCCAGTGATACTGCGAAATTCTACGGCGTCGGCCCCGGCCGCGGACTCGCGATGTCTACGGGAAGGATCGTCTTCCCCTGCTATACCTTCTATAATGCGGACGGCAACAGCAGCGTGATCTATTCCGATGACAACGGAAAGACCTGGGAGAGAGGCGAAGACCTCTCATGGCAGACATCAGAGGCAACTGTAGTAGAGGCAGACGGCAGGCTTTACATGTTCGCCCGCCACGGCGGCTATGCCGTATCCACAGACGGCGGGGAAACCTGGTCGGAGCGCCAGAATACACCCGGCGCAAATATCCACACCGGATGCCAGATCAATGCGATCGTATACTCCAAGCTGATCGACGGCAAAACAGCCATCCTGCTCTCCTGCCCGACCGGAGGCAGCCGTGCCAACGGCAAGATTTATACAGGCCTGGTCCAGGAGAACGGCAGCATCAACTGGGAATATGATTACTCCGTAACTGCGAATGGCGGCTATTACGCTTACTCCTGCCTGACCGAACTGGCGGACGGTTCTGTCGGACTGCTGTATGAAAATGCAGGCTCATCCGCACTGTATAAGAACATCCCTATCGCTGACATCGCTTCCGGCGCGTCTGTCGGAAATGAGAGGGTCTTAAATGTACCTCTGTACGGCGAATACAGCATGACTGTTTATGAAGATTTTGCAGGATATGACGAGATTGACGCAGATATCCTCGACATCTCAGTTACGGACAACGGAAACGGCAGCTATACCGTGATCTTCACAGGTAAAAAAGAAGGTACTGTCTCCTTTACAGAGACAAACTCGGGAATCGAGTACACAGTCACTGTGGCGCCCGGGGAACTGGTTAATGTCTCCTTAGAGGCCGGTCAGTCCCAGTCCTTCATCCTGACAGATGACACGGTCGGACAGGAAGCGGATCCGGATATCGCAGAAGCAGAGATCACTTCCGCACTCTATTCCGACATCCTGGGAGACTGCCCCGGAAGCCTTGGAACTGACAGCAGCTATACCGGAGAGGTCGTTGCCCTTGAAAACGCTCTGTATACTTTCACCGGCAGCGACGGGAACTGGGTAATCTCCAATACAGACAGCGAGGGGGCTGATGTCTACCTCAACCTTGGCGGTTCCGCCCAGTATCCGGGCATGTCCGCTTCCGCTCAATTTGACCTGAGGGACGGCGGGACATCCGGCACATTCAGATTATATGATACATCCGCCAACAGGTATCTCTACTACTGGCGTGACGGCAGAAATACGTTTGACCGTACCAGCAATACTGACCAGGCAAATGATATGGAAATCTTCCGTCCGGCAGCCGACGGCGAAACCTCAGGCAGCGCGATCCCGGGCTACGTCCAGGTAACTGATGCGTCTGAGATCACAGACGGCGGGAAGTATCTGATCACAGCAAAGGTGGATGACACTTACTATGCGCTCTATCCGTCCACCAGCACAGGCAGCGCTTATGCCCATGTCATCAAGGTCGAGCCGGACAAGGAATGCATCCGGCTTACTATCACAGGTATCGCGCCCGGCACGACGGATCTCATGGCCGGAGGCGTTGTTTACCGGATCACGGTAAGCGGATATCTGGCACCTGTATTTAACTGGGCTGAAGATTATACTTCCGCCACAGCTGCATTTACCCATACTGACGGCAGCTCTAAGACTGTTGACTGTACGGTGAGCAGCCGGACAGAGATTGAAGCCGACTGCACTTCTGACGGAAAGATGATCTATACCGCCAGCGTGGAATTCAACGGGAAGACCTATACGGATACCAGAGAAGCCGTGATCCCGTCCAGCGGGCATTCCTACGGAGAACCTGTATTCCAGTGGTCCGAAGATCACTCCGCCTGCACTGCATCTGTCACCTGCTCTGAGTGCGGTGACAGCAAGGCTTATGAGTGCGAAGTGACCAGTGAGACGACGGAAGCCACTGCCACAACAGACGGCGCCACAGTTTACACAGCCACAGTAACGATCGGCGAAACTGCCTACAGCGATACATTCACTGTAACAATCCCGGCCACAGGCACTGATAAGCCTTCCGGTGATACAGATAAGCCCTCCGGCGGCAATGTATCCGGCGGTTCAGATATACCGAAGACAGGCGACTCCTTTGGCTCTGCCTTCGCATATCTCCTGGCGCTCGCAGCCTGCGGAGCAGTGATCATCAGGATGAGAAGTCACCGCGCCTAAACTGAAAACAGGATCTGCATAAGCTCAATTCAAAGAGCCAGCCTCTCCGGCATCTGCCGGAGAGACTGGCCCTTTACAGTAATACAGATAATCCTGTTTCAGCTTTTCCATTCTGTCTTCATATTCATCTTTCTATCTGTAATCTGTATCTTCTAAAAGCTATCTCCTTTCCCGCCTTTGATCGCCCGCAGATTACTCCTCCCATAGAGCACCAGCGATACCAGCATCATGACTACGCATACTCCGATCAGCACTCTGGATACCCCCATCGGGATATTGTACCAGAACACATGCAGGATCATCATCGCGTAAAGCAGCCACGTCGTTACCTTGCCGTGCCAGTCCGCTCCAAACACCTTTCCCGTCTTATGTATGACCAACAGCCCGGTAATCCCCATGAATGTCTCCTTCACCACCATCAGCGCCAGCGGCAGGATCATGAGCGGGAATCGGGTGAGCAGGCAGAAGAGCATCGCCGCCTGGGTCAGCTTATCCGCCACCGGGTCCAGCATCTTCCCCAGGTCGCTTGTCATGTGGAAATGCCTTGCCACAAAGCCGTCCACTGTATCCGTTATGCCTGAAAGTATGAGGGTGATCCCTGCCCACAGGTAGTTTTCCTCCACACAGTACAGCCACATAATGACCGGGATCAGGCACAGCCTGAAAAAGGACAGGATGTTAGGGATCGTCAGAATCTTGTTCTGTGCGCTCTGTGTATCATTTGATCTTTCGTTTGAACTGGATTTCATTTATCTCCTCCTGGTTTTATCTTATGCAGGACAAGATCCGGCAGATGTCTGCCCGTGCGGCAGGCACGGCATCCGACTGCCGGACTTGTCACGTAAAAAATCGTCCATACCTTAAAGAGTATAGACGATTTTTCACGTTTCCACAACCGTGCGGAAAAATTATTTTATAAGCAGAAAGATCATTTAAACATTCATCTCATTGTGCAGCAGCTTATGCTCTTTCCCTTTCAGGATCCCCGCATACACTTCCGTGATGATCGGGTTCTCATTGGACAGCTTGATCTGCGCCATATTATCGATCTTATAGATCCCTTCCAGTCTTGCCTTCTTCGTCCTCGGCCCGATCGGCACCGGCTGTCCGCCGCCCGCGATACAGCCTCTCTTGCACGCCATGACTTCCACGAAATCATAGTGCGCTTCCCCTGCCTTCATCTTCTCCAGCAGGTCCTCCGCGCAGTGGAGTCCGTTGACGACCGCGATCTTCACCTCGCGCCCGTTCAGGTTGACTTTTGCCTCCTTGATGCCGTCCACGCCGCGGATGCCGGAGAAACTGACCTCCTCCAGATCTTCTGTGCGGCTGCTGTTTACAAGACGTCTCAGGACTGCCTCTGTCACTCCTCCGGTCACTCCGAAGATCGCGCCTGCGCCGGACGCCAGTCCGAACGGCATATCCAGCGCCTCCGGCTGTACCTGCGCCAGGTCGATGCCCGCCTCCTGGATCATGCGGGTGATCTCAGTCGTCGTGAGCACATAGTCTACATTCTGCTCGCCATCCGTATAATGCTCAGGCCTTGTGATCTCTGCCTTCTTCGCTGTACACGGCATGATGGAGACCACCATCGTCTTCTTCGGCTCTTTTCCCTCTGCCCTGTCCTTCTCCGCGTTCATCCGCGCCTCTTCTTTCAGGAGCGCGCCGAACATCTCCTGGGGTGAACGGCAGGTGGAGATATTTTTGCGGAACTCGGGGTAACGGTTCTCACAGAATTTCACCCACGCCGGACAGCAGGATGTAAAGAGCGGAAGGTTCTCGCCTGATCCCAGGCGTTCTACCAGTTCCTTTGACTCTTCCATTACCGTCAGATCCGCACCGAAATTCGTATCGTAAACTTCATCGAATCCGATCCTTCTCAGCGCTGCCACAAGACGTCCCAGCGTATTCTCGCCTTTCTTGATCCCGAACTTGTCTCCCACCGCGACACGCACCGCCGGGGCGATCTGCGCCACGACGCGGATATTTTTGTCAGCAAGGGCTGCCCATACGGGCTCCACATTCTGCTTAATGCTGATCGCGCCTGTGGGACATACGGCGCGGCACTGCCCGCATCCCACACAGTCCGTCTGCGCCAGGTCTTTATTGAACGCGGGCGTCACCTGCATCTTGGAACCTCGGAGCGCGAAATCCAGGATTCCCAGTCCCTGGATCTCCTCGCAGGTCCTCACACAGTCGCCGCAGAGGATACATTTATTCGGATCCCGGATGACACATTCTGACGAAGTATCCAGCGGGAGCTGTTTTTTATTATTCTCAAAACGCACCTTAGTGATACCCAGCTGGCGGGACAGCTTCTGGAGTGTACAGACGCCGTTCTTCGCGCAGGTCGTACAGTCGCGGCAGTGGGCCGCCAGAAGGAGCTCGATGATCATCTTCCTGTGATGCTGGAGCCTCGGTGTATTCGTATAGATCACCATCCCGTCCCTCGGGACTTCCGAGCAGGATGCGAAGACTCTGCCCCTGTCATCCTCTACTACGCACATGCGGCATGCGCCGTAGGTCGACAATTCTGAATGATAGCAGAATGTAGGGAGGTCGATGCCGGATTTTCGGATCACGGAAAGCACGTTTCTCTCGTTCGTAAATGTCACTCTTCTGTTGTTTATCGTCATATAACTCATGCTCGTCTCCTCCTACCATTCCACATGTATCGCGCCAAACGCGCAGGCGCTCTCGCAGGCGCCGCACTTGATGCATCTCTTCGGGTCGATCTCGAACGGCTCTTTGATCTTGCCGCTGATGGCGTCCGCAGGGCAGTTTCTCGCACACTTGGAGCATCCCTTGCACCGCTCCGGGCTGATGACATACCGCTTCAGCGCCGAACATGTATGGGACTCGCATCTCTTATCCACCACATGCGCCACATACTCGTCGCGGAAGAGCCTTAAGGTACTCATGACCGGCAGGGCCGCGCTCTTGCCGAGCCCGCAGAGTGCAGTCTCTGTGATCGTCCGTGCCAGATCTTCCAGGAGATCCAGGTCTTCCAGTTCCCCGTTCCCTGCGACGATGCGCTCCAGGATCTCAAGCATCCGCTTTGTCCCTTCGCGGCAGGGCACGCACTTCCCGCAGCTCTCATTCTGGGTAAAGTTCATAAAGAACCTCGCTACTTCCACCATACATGTATTATTGTCCATGACCACAAGTCCGCCGGACCCGATCATCGCGCCCATCTTTTTCAGGGAATCGAAATCCAGGCTTACATTCAGGTGCTCGTCTGTCAGGCAGCCGCCGGAAGGACCTCCGATCTGCACAGCCTTGAACGCGGCGTCTCCCTTGATGCCGCCTCCGATATCAAAGATAACTTCTTTCAGCGTGGTTCCCATAGGCACTTCGATCAGCCCGGTATGCTTCACGCTTCCCGTCAGGGCGAATGCCTTTGTACCCGGGCTGTTCTCTGGTCCGATGCTCTTGAACCAGTCCGCTCCTTCCAGGATGATCATCGGCACATTTGCAAATGTCTCTACGTTATTTAATACGGTCGGTTTCCCAAACAGCCCCTGTTCCACTGTCCTGGGCGGCTTCACGCGCGGCATTCCGCGGTTTCCTTCGATGGACGCGGTCAGCGCGCTTCCCTCGCCGCAGACGAACGCTCCGGCGCCCCGGTTGATGTGCAGGCGGAACGAAAAGTCCGTCCCCAGGATATTGTCCCCGAGGAGACCGCATTCCTCGGCCTGGGCGATCGCCAGCTTCAGACGGCTGACCGCCAGCGGGTACTCCGCGCGCACGTAGATATAGCCTTCCTTCGCGCCTACCGCGTAAGCCGCGATCATCATGCCCTCGATCATCTTGTGGGGATCGCCCTCCATGATACTCCGGTCCATAAATGCTCCCGGGTCGCCCTCGTCGCCGTTGCAGACTACGTAGCGCTCCTTTTCCTGCTGCCGCGCCACCTGGGACCACTTGTACCCGGTCGGGAACCCGCCGCCCCCGCGCCCGCGCAGGTTGGAGTCTGACACTTCTTTGATCACGTCCTCAGGCTTCATCTCAAAGAGCGCCTTCTCCAGCGCTCTGTACCCGCCTGTGGATATGTATTCCTGGATGTGCTCCGCGTCGATATGCCCGCAGTTCCGCAGCACATTCCTGGTCTGTTTTTTATAGAAGGGGATCTCCTCCTGTTTCCGGTACTCAATACCGTCCTGTTTAAAGAGCAGATGATGGATCACATCTCCCTTCTCAATGGTCCTGTGGAAGATCTCATCGCAGTCCTCTGGTTTTACCTTTGTATACAGGATACCCTGGGGCTCGATCCGCATCAGCGGTCCCATTTCGCAGAAACCGTGGCATCCGCTCTTCTTCACTCCGATCTCACCGTCTCCATGCGCGATCTCCGGCCCAAAATGTACTTCCACATCCGGGTGTTCTTTCACCAGTTCGCACATACGCTCATAAATCTGCCCGGAGCCTCCCGCCAGGCAGCCTGTCCCGGCGCAGATGAGGATCCTGCACCTGCTGTTCTCGATCTGTGCTCTTGAAGCCCCGCGCACCTGTTCGAGAGCTTCTCTGTTCTCTATTCTGTCCATACGCTCTAAACTCCTCTCAACTCTCGGATCAAATCAGCCGCTGCATCCGGGGTCATCGCCGGATATACTTTGTCATTTACCGTCATGACCGGGGCAAGCCCGCACGCGCCAAGGCAGGACACCGTCTCCAGCGTAAACAGCATGTCGTCCGTGGTCGCCTTCTCCGGGGAGAGCCCCAGCTCGCTGCGCAGCCTCTCAAGGATAGGGATGGATTTGCGCACATGACAGGCCGTGCCGTCGCACACCTTGATCACAAATCTTCCCTTCGGTTCAAAAGAAAAATTCTCATAAAATGTCGCCACGCTGTATGCCTTCGCTTCAGTGATGCCGAGCTTCCCTGCCACATAGTTGAGAAGCTCCGGCGGAAGGTAGCGGTATTCCGTCTGGATGTCCTGGATGATCGGGATCAGGGAAGCCTGGTCTGAGCCGTGCTCCGCGATGATCTCATCCGTCTTGTCGTAGTAGCTCTGATCTAACATGGGATACCTCCTTTGGTCTCTTTGTGTAATATCGATAAAAAATTATCAATCAGTATTTATTATATGGCAGTTTTGACGGATAGGCAATAGAAAAAGGATGATGTTCTGACTTTAATGCACAAACAAAACCACCATCACGCCCCTCTGTATTTGTGCATATATTAAACCAAACCCGGGGCTCTTTTCTGACGCCTTCCGGGGATACAATTATAATAGAAAGGTCTGATCCATATGAGTATAAAAGGACTTGATGTCAGTGAATTTCAGGGGACTGTCGACTGGGAGCGGGTCAAAGCCGCGGGATACCGGTTCGCCATGCTCCGCGCCGGGTACGGCTTCGGCACGGTGGATAAACAGTTTCACAGAAATGCATCCGAATGCAACCGTATCGGCCTCCCCATCGGTGTGTACTGGTTCTGCTACGCAGTCAGCCCGCAGACCGCCATACAGGAGGCCGACGGCTGCCTGGGCACTATTTCCGGCTACCGGCTGGACTACCCGGTCTGCTATGATATCGAGCAGGCGTCCGTAGCCTACGCGGCAGGTGAAGGTGTGACCATAAATGCACCGCTCGCAAAACAGATCGTGACAAGTTTCTGCAACCGGGTGGAAGAAAAAGGCTATTATGCCATGTTCTACACAAACCGCAATTTCCTCGACACCTACCTGGGCAGCTCCCTCCCGGAGCGTTACGCCTTCTGGTACGCCCGCTACGCAGACAGTTTTGACGGGACGAACTGCGGCATCTGGCAGTACACAAGCCAGGGCAGCATCCCCGGCATATCAGGGGATGTAGACCTGGATATCGGATATGTCGATTATCCTGCCGCGATCAAAGCCGCAGGGCTGAACCACCTGGACGGCAGTTCACCCGCGCCTTCGCCGTCCCCGTCTCCATCGCCGGATTATATCACCTATGTGATCCAGCCCGGGGATACCTTAAGCGGCATTGCCCAGCGTTACGGCACTACAGTAAGCGCCCTCTCCTCCCTGAACGGAATTTCCAACCCGGATCTCATCTATGCCGGGAACACGATCCGCGTCCCGGAAAACGGTGGATCCGGCAGCTCCGGCGCACAGTATTACACGATCCAGCCGGGAGATACCTTAAGCGGCATCGCCGCAAAGTTCGGCACCACGGTCAGCGCTCTGTCCGCATTAAACGGGATCTCCAACCCGGATCTCATCTATGCTGGGAATACGATCCGGGTAAGGTAATACCATGTAAAAGAGATCATTTTAATATGAAAACAACCGATCTGCTTTCAGAGTCAGCTGTTTTACAGGGGCGCCGCAGTCTATTCTTTTATAAACCTGTTTTTAAACTGCAGCACCCCTGTCCTTCCGCTCTCCGCTGCCTCGGCTGAACTGTTAGAATATGAAGTCACAGCCGTTGTATGAATCTTGTATTTTCCACTGCGCAGTGATAAAATTTTAGACAGTTTAGGACAGTCCAGTTTCATGCCGGGAGGTACATCATGTCAAAGATCTTCAATGACACGGTTTATTATCTGGACGGAGATAACCTTCCGATGCAGGCGCCCCTTTTAACCAGGAGCGATCCGATATCCGGAGAAGTATTATCCATCTCTTTTGAGGGAAGGCCGCTCTATTCCCCGGTGTTCGGCGTATGCCGGCTCCCTGAGGATGAAACAGCGATCGCGCGTATGCTGGCTGGAATGAAGGGATACATAACCGGCGGCCCTGAGATCTATCCCTTCAGATACGCCCTGGAGGACGCTTATCTCGCACTGCTGATGCCTGGCTTCTCAGCCGTTTCAGACTGGCATCAGTCCAAAACCGGGCCCCGCCCCTGGAAACAGGGCTGCGCAGAGTCCTGCAAAAATCTTACTCGGGAGGCAGAATAATATGAAAGCACTCAGAACAGGAATCATAGGTATGGGAAACATGGGAAGCCAGTATGCTGCCCTTCTCCTCGAAGGACACATTCCGGGAATGGAACTCGCGGCAGTCACCCGCGTTCGCCCGGAGCAGCTTCAGAAACTGGGGCTGGAACTGCCGGAAGGCCTTCCGGTCTTCCCTTCCGCAGATGCATTATTTCAGGCAGTGGATGACAAAAGCCTCAGCCTGGACGCGGTCATCATCGCCACTCCTCACAGGCTCCACGAGGAACAGAGTATCTCCGCCATGAAGCGGGGCCTGCATGTCCTCTGTGACAAACCCGCCGGGATATACAGCCGCCAGGCACGGCTCATGGAGGAGGCGCGGCCGCAGGATCTGGTCTGCGCTTACATCTTCCACCAGCGCACTTACCCCTCTTACCAGAAGATCCGCAGGATCGTACAGAGCGGGGAACTCGGCGGATTAAAGCGGCTCAGCTGGACCGTAACAGACTGGTACCGCCCCAATGCCTATTACCAGGCTTCTTCCTGGAGAGGCACATGGAAGCTGGACGGAGGCGGGATCCTCCTCAACCAGTGCCCGCACAACCTGGACCTGCTCCAGTGGATCTGCGGCATGCCTGCGCGCACCCGGGCATTCTGCCACATCGGCAAATACCATCCCATCGAAGCGGAAGATGAAGTGACCGCTTACCTGGAATGGGAAAACGGCGCCACAGGAGTCTTCACCGCATCCACCGGAGAAGCTCCCGGCGTGAACCGCCTGGAGATCGCCCTGGACGACGGCCTCATCATCTGCCAGCCGGACGGCATGCGCATCTGCCGTCTCGACTGCCCGGAAAAGGAGGCACGCACAACGCTTACGGAGCCATTCGCGGCGCCTTCCGGGACATGGGAAAGCTTCCCGATGGAAACAGAGCCGGACGCCTACGCAAAGCTTTTGGCAAATTTCGCCCTGGCAGTCAATTCCGGCCGGTCAGACAATCTCTTCGCTCCCTGGGGCGAAGCCCGCAAAAGCCTGCTCATATCGAATGCGGTCTATCTCTCATCCTGGGAGGGCGGGACCGTAACCATCCCGCTCCCCGGCTCTGAGGAAGAACTGCTTTTTGAAACGCGCTTTGAGGAACATCTGCGGGAATTACAATAAGCGCTGTTATTCCGCCTGAAATTACGTCCTGTTGGTTTCTGCTGTGCTCAGAAATGCAATGATTTCTGTCATTATATTGCGCTTTATAGCATCCTGTGATATCCTGCATGTACACAAAAAGACAGTCTTTTATTCCAAATCTCATTTTCGGATCTGTATTCCAGATGATACCCCGATAATGAAGCAGCCAGAGCTCAACCCCATACAGAAAAGCCCCGGGAAACAGATTCTCCTTTACACATCAGGGAGATATGATAAAATAAACTCAGGCCGGATCCTTTTCTGTATGGAGCTGCATTTGCAGGAGATGGCGCAGCAAAAGCGCGTCTCCGTGAAACACAGTTACAGCACAGAAAGGAGAAACGTCTATGGCACAGACAACCAACAATTTCATAATGCTTCCCACAGTGGATTTCTGTTTCAAAGAATTGATGCAGAATGAAAAAGTAAGAAAAGGATTCATCGCAGCGCTCCTTGGCAGAAAGCCGGAAGAGATCCAGGAAACCACACTGCTGCCCACGATCCTGCCCGCTGAATACGACGACGATAAGCTGGGTGTCCTGGATGTGGCAGTACTTCTCAGGGACGGCACTCAGATCGATATGGAAATGCAGGTCGTGTATTTCCCGTACTGGACAAACCGTGTGCTGTTCTATCTATGCCGGATGTATGCCGGGCAGCTGAAAAAGGGAGATTCCTACAATAAGCTGAAAAAATGTATCCACGTGAGCCTCCTGGACTTTGTCCATTTCCCGGAAGATAAGAAATGCTACCACAAGATTTCTCTCTGCGATACTAAAACCGGGAAACTCTATACGGATCTGATGGAGCTCCACATCCTGGAGCTTCGGAAACTGCCCAGAAAAGCCCGTAATGAGGACAGCATCACCCGCTGGATGAGGTTCTTTAATGGGAAGACCAGGGAGGATTTTAAAGAAATGGCAGAATCAGATAAATATATCCATGAAGCATTCAGTGAACTGGAAAAACTCAGCGCGGATGAACGGAAACGCCTGGAGTATGAAGCCCGTGAGAAGGCGGTCCGCGACTACAACTGCCTGATGGACAGTGCACAGGAACTGGGATTAGAGCAGGGATTGGCACAGGGTTTGGAGCAGGGACTTCAGCAGGGCATTAAACAGGGACTGGAGCAGGGGTTGGCACAAGGTCTGGAACAGGGACTGGAGCAGGGGTTGGCACAAGGTCTGGAGCAGGGCATGGAACAGGGACTGGAGCAGGGGTTGGCACAAGGTCTGGAACAGGGCATGGAACAGGGACTGGAGCAGGGGTTGGCACAAGGTCTGGAACAGGGCA
>ERZ1090864.291-NODE-291-length-28265-cov-7.545693_pt1 | contig 28265 bp, 28 predicted proteins | sample MGYA00478479_ERZ1090864 | MGnify/ENA primary metagenome ERZ1090864 (study PRJEB33644, sample SAMEA5815743) | chicken gut metagenome | biome: Chicken; feature: Gastrointestinal Tract; material: Caecum | place: Ireland | collected 2019-01-01 | study: A study of the...
CTGCGGTGGGCGTCATGTTGCGCATCCCCTCGTATAGCCCACGGTAGATGGACAGCAGGCTGCAAAACAGGGCTGCCGGCGCCAATGCCCACAAAGCCGGCAGGACGTTCTGCGGCTCACCGCGCGCTGTAATGGCAGCATACGGCACAGAAAGCGCCACCATTCCCCCAAAGGCACACAGGCCCAACACCAGGAAAAAGCGTACAGAAACGCGGTGCAGCGCCCGCACATCTCGGTACCGCCCCTGCGCGCACCGCGCGCTGACCATCCGTGCAATCGCAGTGGGAAATCCCGCGACTGCCAGGCTATAAATGGGAAAGTAAAGAGCATAGGCGCTGCCAAAATAGGCGCTCCCTACCGGCGTCAAAATCCAACTCAGCGGAATTTTAAAAAACGCGCCCAATATCTTCACAACCGCCACCGCGCCCATCAGAATCGCCGCGCCTTGCAGGAATGTCTGCCGTTTCTGTTTCATCGCACCACTTCCGTTTCCCCGATTTTGCCTGCGGCAGCTTGTGCATACATATGCGCCGGGAAAACGGTTTAGGACTGGCCGTGCATACAAAAACAGCGCGGATTCGCTCCGCGCTGTCTGTCAGATGCTTTTCTTCAATTATTTACTTGAGCGCTTTCCTCAAGAGCTGCATGCTGCCGCATGGTTCGAACCCCGCCTTTTCGGCAAAGGTTTCGTCGCTCGCAGTGGGCAGATACATTTTGATTCTGGAAAATCCCTCTTTGCGCAGGCGCTTTTCCATCTCCTGGATCAGCGCTACGTCGATCCCCAGTCCCCGATGGCGCACATCTACACACAGCTCACGCACCTCAAAGGAACGCCCATCAAAGGTGATCTCCGCGCTGCCCAGAATCATCGCGCATATCTCACCGTCCAAGCTGGCCATCAGCCCGGACACACATTCGCGGCAGATTACGTCATATAAGCGCTGGGAAGCGCGCTCCACCGTCCATTTTCCGTTATGCGGCGGCGCGTTAAGCGTCTCCACAAATAAAGGGGCCAACTCGCCTGCATCAACAGGGGTGATCTCCCGATACGTCAACAATCCCATGACTCCATCTCCTCATTGCTCTGTGCCCCATCTTGCAGGCAAACATGCAGTTTTGTGCATTCGCATCAAGTTTGCGGCGGTTTTTGATCCTCTCCTGGAGTAGTGGCCGGAGTCTCTTCCGGCGTATCGTCCCGAAGCCGCTGGCCGCACTTGCAGCAATACACGGCGTTTGCTGGATTTTCTTCGCCACATTTACGGCAAACGATCTGGCTGCGGGTGGCCGCCAACTGGGCGTTCACTGCATCCAACTGCTCATACAGGCTGTCAATGGAAAGAACGCACTCCTCGACCAACGTGCTCGCATCGCTCCCATTCTTCTTGGCGTCATAGGCCACACGGCCCAGCGCCTCAAATCGTTTGCTGATTTCGTTGTTGAGATTTGCTGCGTTCAGGCGAAGCTTGGAGACATCGACAATTTTTCCTGCCTTTTTGCTGACAGCATTGACTGCTGTCTTTGCGTTCAGGACTACATCTTCTAACAAACCCATATCTGTCACACTCCTCATCAGCATTCAACCCGCATAGTTTTTAAGATGCGGCGTCGTTGGTTTTTAAGTCATTATAACAGCGTCATGCGGAAAAAGCAACCCATGCCACCTTTCAAACGTTGCCGATAAACTCGCGGATCAGCGAAGTCTGCGGCACCAAAGCCGGTGGGATTGGGGTAAACAGCATCAGTGCAAAGGCCAAATCCTGCGCTTCCCGGCAGATGGCCGGGTCCGCGTCCTCCGCCGTTTGCAAAAGCGGCAGCGCGTACGCCCGCAACACGCCAAATTCATACGCATGCAGGGAATTGATCGCTGCGTCCGCATGTTTGCGCCACGGCGAAATATACCGCGCCTCCCCCTCCATAACAGAGGGCCACATGCGCAGCGTCTGCACGGGGCTTGTGCTGCGGAAATTGTGGTCACGCACAATGCGGCGGATCAGGCGTACCTGCGCAGGTTTTAGGAGCACCTCGGCGCCGTTTCGCACTTCCTGCCGCACGCTGAGGAACACGCGCATGATCCGCCTCTCATCGGGCACCAGTTTTGTCAAAAGCGGATTGAGCGCATGGATTCCCTCCACCACTGCAACGCCATTTTCGGCCAGACGCACCGTGCGGCCATTCGGCACGGACATCTGCCGCGCAAAGTCGAAAACCGGCGTGTCGCAGCCGCCTGTCCTGACGAGATCACGCAGACATTGCTGCAAAGCCGCCAGATCCATGGCCTGTGGGCACTCCAAATCCGGCGTTCCGTCCGGCCGCAGCGGCGCGTGCGCCGCACCCAGATAAAAATCATCTGTTGAGATAATCTGCGCCGGATGGCCCAGCTCGGTCAGGGCCTGCGCCAGCATATGGGCGGTCGTCGTCTTCCCGCTGCTGCTCGGCCCGGCCAGCAGCACCAGTCGTGCGCCATTTTGAAGAATCTGCCGGGCAACCGCCTGTACATGTTTTTGAAAACGGCGGTCCCCAAGCTCAATGATGTGCGCCGGCCCTTCCGCAGCCAGGGCATTGATGACCCGCACGTCATTGCGTGCGTGGGAGAACCGATCTTTTTGAAAAGCCTGCATAAATTGCCCTCACCTTATCTTTCCGCGCAAGGACCTCGCTATGCCTGTGAATATACTCATACGGGTATTTAAAATTATAGATGCGCTTTAGCTGCCCGGAACCGGCGGGATCGACCACCTTGGTGCCCGCACCCGCGCCGCACGCCAGGATCGTCTGCGTCTCATCCATAATCACGGTGTTATAGAAGCTCTCACTGCCTGCTTTGGCAAAGCCGACGTTTTCGAGGCCACCCAGAATGCGGCTCTGCCGGTAAAGATAGTATGGCCGGTATTGCGCGTTTAATAGGCGATTATCGGCATAATCGAGCATCGCCGCGGCGGTGGCGCCATCGGCACGCGCCTGGTCCTCCTGATAAATGCGCGATGCGCGTTTCAAAGCCAGCGTATGCACCGTGATGCTCTCAGGATCCAACGCCATTACCTGATCCACAGTCTTTTGAAAGCCAGCCAGCGTATCGCCGGGCAGACCGGCAATCAGATCCATATTGATGTCTGTAAATCCGGCGTCGCGCGCCTGCTGATAGGCGGTCAGGGTCTGTTGGACCGTATGGCGGCGGCCGATCGCTTCGAGCACCGCGTCATCCATGGTCTGCGGATTAATACTGATGCGAGTGACGCCGTGTTGGCGCAGGACGGCGCATTTTTCGAGGTCCACGGTATCCGGCCGGCCCGCCTCCACCGTATATTCCATGCAATGGGTCAGGTCAAATGATCGTCCAATCTCCCCCAAAAGCCGGTCGAGCTGCGCCACGGTCAAGGTGGTGGGCGTCCCCCCGCCGATATAAACCGACTGCAACACAAGACCTAAATCGCGCGCAACAGCGGCCGTGGCGCGCAATTCCGCGCACAGACCGTCGAGATAGTCCGGGATCAGTCCCATGGTGCGCTCCACCGTGGTCGAGACAAAGGAACAATAGGCGCAGCGGCTCGGGCAAAATGGAATGCCCACATACAGACTGAATCCATCCGGTCGCTCGTGGTCGAGCAGTTGTTGTTCATTGTGCATCGTGACCTGGGCCAGCTTCGTTTTCTGGGAACTAACGAGGTAATCCGCCTGAAAATCGCGCAGGGCTTGAGACTCGCCGCATCCGGCCACAAGGCTGCGCAGAAGCTTGACTGGCCGGATACCCGTCAAAATCCCCCACTGGGGTGTAAAACCGCTGGATTTTTCCAAAAGCCCATACAGCAGGACAGCCAGCGCCCGTTCGATATCCGGACCGTCGTAGCGCTGCTCCACTGTATCGGTGGTATTTTGCTGCGTCACGCGGGCGTAAAGGCAGGTGGCGCCCTCCTGCGCCCGCACACCCACCACCACCGTCAACGGCTCCGGATCTGGCGGCGTCTCGCCGTTTTCAAATACGCGGATTCGCTGCATCGGATAAAACAGGCGGCACAGTTTTTCCATTTCATAGTGAAAAGAATTCCGTTCAAGTATTAAGTCCATAACGCTCCGGTTCCAGGTAAGGGTTGTTGCGGCGTTCCCAGTCCAGGGTTGTTTCCGGTCCGTGACCCGGATAGATGTGCCAGTCGCCCGGCAACGCCTTGATCCGCTGCAGCGAAGCCATCAGCACGCGGTAATCGCCGCCCGGAAAATCGGTTCTGCCGACCGATCCGCCCATGATCGTATCGCCTGCAAAGATCGCGTTTTCGACGAGATAGCAGCACCCGCCGGGCGTGTGGCCAGGCGTGTGCAGCACCCGAATCTGCAGGCTGCCCAGCGAAAAAGTATCTCCATCGTGAAGCAGGACATCCGGTGTAAAAGGCTTGACGCGTCCGAGATTCATCATGCCCGACAGATTTCGGCGCGGGTCCTTGGCCATATCAGCGTCTGCGGCGTCGAGATAGACTTTGGCCCCGGTCTGGGCGACCAGGTCCCCTACCCCCATAATATGATCGAAATGCGCGTGTGTGAGTAAAATGAACGCCACGTCATGTTTGGCGGCCGCCTGCCGCACCTCGTTGTCATAGGCGCCGGGGTCAATCACCGCGGTCTTCCCGGTCGCTTCATCCGTCAGAAAATAACAGTTTGTCGGCAAAGGGCCGACCTCAAAGCATTGAATCTGCATCATATCCTCCTTTATACACGCTATACACGCCGAATGGATTCGACGCTTTCAACCCCCTGCAGCCGCTGAACGATGCTTTCCAGATGGTCCAGCCCATTGACCGTAATGCATGCGGTGATTACCGCGCGGCCATCTTTTCGCTCGCGGGAATTGAGCGAATGGATAAAAAGCTTCATGTTAAACAGCTGCTGGGTGACGTCCGCCAGCAGGCCGGTGCGGTCGGCCGCCACAATCTCCAGCGTGGTCTGAAATTCCTCGCGGACATCGCCCGCCCAGTGCGCAGGCACCCAGCGCTCCGGCTCCGCACAGTCCGAAAGCGGATGCGGCACATTCTTGCAGCGCTTTTTATGGATGGACACGCCATAGCCGCGGGTGATAAAGCCGATGATCTCATCGCCAGGCAGCGGATTGCAGCACCGGGCAAACTTCACAAGGCAGTCCTCCATGCCATCCACCACCACGCCGCTTGCCGCACGGCGGCCAGCGGGGCGATGTGCCGGCTCCCTGCGCGGCTCCTGGCGGTGGGTCTTGTAATAGTTCTCTTTGATACGGGGCATGACCTTCCACAGCTGAATGCCGCCGTAGCCGATGGCTGCATACACATCGTCTGCGGTTGAGCAGTTCTGTTTGGCGCCCAGGCGCAAAAGCAGCGCTTCCAGCTCCTCGCCCTCCAGGGAAATGCCGTTGCGCCGGAATTCCCGGTCCAGCTCGTTTTTGCCCTCCACGATGTTCTCGTCGCGCTTTTCCTTCTTAAACCAGTTGCGAATCTTATTGCGCGCTTCGCTGGTTTTGACGATCTTCAACCAGTCGCGGCTGGGGCCATGGGTCTCTTTACTTGTGATGATCTCCACAATCTGGCCGGTCTTGAGCACTGTGGTGATCGGCACCATGCGCTTGTCGACCTTGGCGCCGACCATCCGGTTGCCCACGGCGCTGTGAATGGCATAAGCAAAGTCGATGACTGTGCTGCCCACGGGGAGGTTAATGACCTCGCCCTTTGGCGTAAAGACAAAGACCTCCTCCGGGGCAAGGTCGGTCTTGATGGAGCGGATCAGATCCGTCGCGTCCTGGGAATCGCGCTCGTCCTCCAGAATCTGGCGCACCCACATCAAACGCTTCTCCATGCTGTCCTTGCCGGCCTTGCCGTCGTTCATGCCGAGCTTATATTTCCAGTGCGCGGCGATGCCGTATTCGGCGGTGTGGTGCATTTCCCACGTGCGAATTTGAATCTCGAAGGGGATGCCGTCCTTGCCGATGACCGTTGTGTGCAAGGACTGATACATATTCGGCTTTGGCGTGGAGATATAATCCTTGAATCGATTTGGCAGAGGCTTAAACAGGTCATGCACGATGCCCAGCACATTGTAGCAGTCATTCACTGTATCCACGATGACGCGCAGCGCATAGATGTCATAAATCTGATCCATGCTCTTGCCCTGGACAAACATCTTGCGGTAGATGCCGTTAATGCTCTTTACGCGGCCGGAGACATAGACATTCGGAATGATCGTCGAAATGCGGTCCGTCAAGGCCTTCTTCATGCGCTCGATAAAGGCGTTCCCCTCGTCGCGGCGCAAAGCCAGGTTGTTTTCAATCTCCGCATAGGCATAGGGGTCGAGATACCGCAGGGAAAGGTCCTCCAGCTCTTCCTTGATGCCGCGGATGCCCAGGCGGTGCGCAATGGGCGCATAGACCTCCATGCTCTCCAGCGCCTTCTCGCGCTGTTTGGCCGGCGCCCAGAACTCGCCGGTGCGCATGTTATGCAGGCGGTCAGCCAGCTTGATGATGATGACGCGGATGTCCTCGCTCATGGCGATGAGCATCTTGCGGATGTTCTCCGCCTGCTGCACCTCGCGGGAAGTATATGGGATGCGGCCCATTTTTGTGACGCCATCGACCAGCCCCGCGATCTCAGGACCAAACATCTTGGTCAACTGCTCGAGGTCGACGTTGGTGTCCTCGACTACATCGTGCAAAAGCCCCGCACAGACACTCTCCGTGTCCATGCCCAGCTCCACCAGAATACACGCCACGGCCACGGGGTGGGAAATATAGGGCGTGCCGGACAGGCGTTTTTGGTCGCCATGTGCGGACAACGCCAAGTCGTAAGCCCGGCGAATCAGCCCCATATCATATTCATGTTCGCTTTGTGCAAGCAGCGCGGTTAAATCGTCAAATGTTTTTTCAGCACTGTTACTCATCCGGCTTCCCCTCTTTCTTCTAATTTGGGCAGGGCCTGTATGTGCGATTGCAGGCTGCGAAAAAAGGCGCTGTCAAACAAATCGACCTTTCCCTGCGGCTGACGGAGCGTGACCGCGTAAGCATCGCCAATGGCCTCCAGGTCGATCAGCCCGTGCTCCGCAAACAGCTCCAGGCACACCAACACGCGCGCAAAGGGCATGTCCGTCCTGCCCGCCAGTCCCTCCGCACCGCCGCGATAGCCGCCCATGGCCCGCAATGTCCGGTAAAGCCCCGCGCAGGCGGCCCGATCCGGCAGCAGCGTCGCGCCTTCTTCTGGCGTGAGCGGATCGCCGCGCCGCGCTTTATCAAACAGCGCCTGACCGGCGGCTAACGCCTGTGCGTCGCAGCCGGAAAGCTTCATGTCGCGCACCAGGATCGACAGGCTTTCGCGGCCATTGTAATCATCCACCTCCAGCTCGACGGCCAAATCCAGCACGTCGCCCGGATGGTAGGGAAATGACTGTGGATCCATGCCGAACTTCGTGCAGCGCAGCCGCACGCCGTCACGCGTGCAGATCAGGCGCAAATGCCTGCCGCCGCCGATCGGTTGGATTTCCTTTAGCGTGACACCAAAAAGCCCGTAAAGCGGCTGCGGATTGCCCGTTCCAAAAGGCTCCAGCAATGCTGCGGCGCGCGGGATATCCAGCGACAGGCGGTTCGGTTTTAAAGCGGCGTCGAGATGCAGAGACGGCATCGGCATTGGGCCCTGCGCAGCGGCATAGGCGTTGATCTGCCGACGGAAGTCCACCACCGCGGCCGTCGGCAACGTCAGGCCCGCAGCCATCGGGTGGCCGCCGTATTTGGTCAACAGCGGGGCGCAGGCCGCAACCGCCTGGAACAGCGAAAAGCCCTCCACGCTGCGGCCGGAGCCCCTGGTTTCGCGGCCCGTCACCGACAGCACAATGCACGGCTTGCCAAAGCGCTCGACCAAGCGGCTGGCGACGATGCCGATGACCCCGTGGTGCCAGTCCTGGCCCGCGACAACCAACACGCGGTCCCAAAGCCGCGCCGGCTCTTGCTGCAGCTGGGCCATGGCCTGCGTGCAGATTTCATCCTCCACCTGACGGCGATAGTCGTTGTCTTCACAGATATCCGCAGCCAGGGAATCCGCCTCTATCGGATCTTCGGTCAAAAGCAGCCGGACTGCGCGGTCCGGCGCGCCCATGCGGCCGGTGGCATTGATGCGCGGCACAATGCCAAAGGCGACGCTCTGTGCGCGCAGCGTCTTTCCGGCTAGACCCGCGCGATTGAGCAGCGCCTGCAGGCCGGCGCGTTCGGAATAGGGCAGCATCCGCAGACCAAACTGGACAAACGTGCGGTTTTCCCCGGTCAAAGGTACGGAATCGCCGACGGTTGCAATGGTCAAAAGGTCCGCATAATTTTCCAGCAGGCCCTGCACGTCGGATTCCGGCCCTTCTAGCGCCTGAATGAGCTTAAATGCTACGCCCGCGCCGCACAGGCCCTGGCAGCCGCTTTGGTCGCCGGGACAAAACGGGTCGACAACCGCAACCGCTTTTGGCAGTTCCGGACGCGGCCGGTGGTGGTCCGTCACCACGACGTCCATGCCCAGCTCGGCAGCGTGCGCCACCTCCTCCAACGAGGAGATGCCATTGTCCACGGTCACGATCAAATCCACCTGGCGGTCATGCAGGGTATCCACCGCGTGCATATTCAGGCCATAGCCCTCTCCCTCGCGCTCTGGAATATAAAACAGCACATCAGCCCCGCACGATTCCAGATAAGAATACAACATGGCCGTGGCCGTGACGCCGTCTGCATCATAATCGCCATAGACCGCGATTTTTTCAAAGTTGTCGATCGCCTTCTGTACGCGAGCCGCCGCCTGCGCCATGTCGTGGATCGCCATCGGGTCGCGCAGAGGCTCCCCCTCCAAAATGCTTTTGACCTGTGCGGCAGTTTTGAAGCCGCGCGCCTGCAGCAGTGCTGCCGCCATCGGCGGGATGCCTGTCTGCTGTGCCACTGCGCGCACCGCACGGCGGTCGCACGCCGCCACTATCCATTGTTTCAGTGCCAAAAATGTTCCTCCTGCTCTCCGCCTCTGCAACGAAACCCCGCCTGCTGAAGGCTATAAATAAAGATGTTAATAAAATATTTTATCACCATGGCCGCGTTTATTCAATCTTTTCCGCTGGATTTCTGCCACAGACAAGTTGTCTTGGCCTAAAAAAAGGTCTCCGGCATGCCCACCGGAGACCTTTTTGACTGTTCTTATTTTTGGGCCACAACCACATTGACCTTGTACGTGCCGTAGATCCAGCAGGGGCGGCTGCCCACTTTGACCGTCATCGGGACGGCTGTTGTGCCGGGCTCCGTCACCGAGGAAAGATCCACTGTTCCGGTAAGGTTCGCGTCTGTAATGCCCTGCAAATCCGCCGCCTTGCCAACCACGGTGACTGGCACCGATGTGTTGACAACGGAAGCGGTCATATTCTCTGGAATGTTGACCAACGTAAACTGCGAACAGGTCATCTGCTGCGTGGTGTATTGATCCATGTTGTTCAGCGTCACCTGCACCGTGTTTCCGGAACTGATGTTTGTGCAGTCCGAAGGCAAGGAAGAAATCTTCTGATTGAAGCTGGTATGGCTGGTGTCGATCTGTGAGGAATCGATCGGCTCGAGATTGACTTCCGTAATTTTATCGAGCGTCTCCTGCGGCCCGGCAATCTGGATGGTAGACGGCGTGACGGTAAAGGTGCTGCCGCTGTCGATGTTGATGCTTTCCGGCATATTGGTGAAAACCGGTTTGACGGTCACCGTTTTTTTCGGCTGCACCTGGATGGACACTGTCACCTTTGAGGGATTGAGTGTGACCAGATTGCTCAAATCCAGCTTGTTGCCATTCGCGTCATAGGCCACCACATCCGTGTCAAAGGTCTTGGTGGCAGTCAGGGCCGTGTTGCCCGGCGTATATTCGATGCCCAGATGATCAATCTGGTCGACTTGCGTCTTTGGCCCGGAGATTGTGACGCTGTCCACATTGACCGTCGGGCCGGGGCTGAAATAGTTGGCCGTATCGATCTTATCCAGTGTCGAGGGCAGCGAGATCTGCATGTTTTTTTCTGCTGCCGTATCCACATACAGCGTCACTTCCGATGGATTGACCGAGGCAAACTCAAAGTTTGAGGGAAGGTTGCCGATATTTTTCCCCACCAGCTTGACGCGGTAGTTGCCCGGTGCTGTGATCTGCGAGACATTTTCCGGCACCACCTGCAAATCGGTGTTCGAGATCTGATTGACCAACAGCGTATTGCCTTTGATGGAAACGCTCACAGTGTCCGTCTTGGCAGGGGAAAAGACCTGCAGCCCCTTTTGTTGCGCCTCATCTGACAGCGTGATGCTGATCGGCACATTGCCGATGTGCTTGGGATAATGTTCCGTGTCGTTCATAGCCAGCGCAATCCACAATAAAAATGCCAACACCAGCGAGAAGATAAAGACAAAACGATTGTTATAAAAAATCCGGCGGATCTGAAGCCTCTTTTTGACGGACCCGCTTTTCTTTTGCGCGCTATTTTTCATGTTTATTCCTCCACAGGGGAGAGAAGAAACCGCCCTTGCCCCTGGGGGTATCTTCGTCCAAAAGCAGGTTGGTCAACTCCGCCTGTAAGGTCTCGCGGGTATAGTTGCGGGTGATGGTGCCGCCCAGCGCGATGGAGATCTGCCCGGTCTCCTCCGAAACGATGACGACCACCGCGTCGGAATTTTCACTCATGCCGATCCCCGCGCGATGGCGCGTGCCCAGTTCAATGGCAACGTCGTTGTTGCGCTTGGTCAGCGGCAGGATACACCCGGCCGCATAAATCATGCCGTCGCGTATAATCATGGCGCCATCGTGCAGCGGCGCTTTGTTGAAGAAGATGTTGCCGATAACCGGCACACTGGGGATGGCGTTGAGGATGGTCCCTGTGTCGATCACATCGCCGAGCTTTGTCGCGCGCTCAAACACAATCAGAGCGCCGGTCCTGCTTTTGGACATGCTGGCGCAGGCCTCCACCACAGCCATCACTGCGCGGCGGTGGCGCGCCTCAGTCGCCTCGTCATTGCTCAGACCCGGGATATGCAGTGCGCCCGCCGGGCCCGCTGTGCCGCGCCCCATGCGTTCCAGCGCACTGCGGATCTCCGGTTGGAAGAGAACCACCACGCACACCAGTCCAAACTGGACGACATACGTCAAAAGCGTGCTCATCATATACAGGTTCAGCGCCTGGGAAAGCAGCCAAACCAGCACCACGATGATGATGCCTTTGACCAACTGGCCCGCACGGGTCTCCCGGACAAGCCGGATGACGCCATAAATCACCAGCGCGACCAGAAGAATATCGACAATATCCTTCGGCTGAAAGCTGCCGAACACATTTTGCAGGCTCCCCCAGAAGCTTCTGATCTGATCCACCGCGAGCCCCACCTTCCTTGATTCTTATTCAATTCTAACATATTTTATTAGATATGCAATGCCTTTCCGGGATTTTTCCAAATCCATATGCTATGGGGATTCACTGCCGTGCAAGTTGGAGCACCGTCGAACAAAACGCCTCCACCTGCATGCGCGTTGTGAAAGCAGAGGGGCAGGCGCGAACGGCCCCGCGGCTGAGCGTACCATAGAACGCATGGGCGCGCGGCGCACAGTGCAGTCCCGCGCGCACGGCAAATCCGCGGCGGTTGAGCGCGCGGGCGACCGCCTCGCTGTCCTTGCCCGGCAGGTTAAAGGACAGCACCGGCACCTCCGGCCGCGGTGCATACAGCTCGACCCGCCTTGACGCGGCAAAGCGGTCGTACAGCATGCGCATCAAAGCAGACTCATGCCGGTAAATCCGTGCAATGCCCTGTTTTTGCACAAACTGGATGCCCGCCCGCAGGCCCAGGATTCCCGGCACATTGATCGTGCCGCTCTCAAAGCGTTCCGGCATGCCGGCGGGTTGCAGCAGATTGGCGCTCTCCGTGCCCGTGCCGCCTTCGATGATGGTTTCCAGCGCACTGCCGTCCCTGGCCAGCAAAATGCCGGTGCCCATCGGGCCATAAAGTCCTTTGTGTCCAGCGGCGCAGACGTAGTCAAACCCGCCGTCCGCCATGGATATGGGCAACACGCCGGCCGACTGCGCGCAGTCAATACACACCGGCACCTCATACGAATGGCAAAGCGCCGCAATTCGCTCGACCGGCAGCCGGATGCCCCAGACATTGCTTGCGTGCGTGCACACACACAGGCAGGTTTCCGGGCGCAGCGCTTTGCGAAAGGCATCAAGCGTTGCATCATTGTCCCCGGGCACCACTTTGGCCTCCGTGTACGTCAAAACACCGCGCTGTTGCAGCGTTTCCAGCGGGCGCATGACCGCGTTGTGCTCCAAGCAGGAAGTGACCACATGCCCGCCCGGCTTCACCGCGCCCTTAATGACAAAATTGAGCGCCTGCGTACAATTGAGTGGGAAAGCGACACACTCCGGCCCCGGCGCTTCAAAAAAAGCGGCCGCGGCTGCGCGTGCGCGGAACACCTCCTCAGCCGTTTGCATACTCATCGTGTGGCCCGCGCGGCCCGGGTTTGCGCCAAACCGCCGCAGCGCATCTTGCACAGCGGCGATGACAGAAGCGGGTTTCGGCCAGGTTGTGGCCGCATTGTCCAGGTAAATCATCCGCCCCTCACCCGCTCTCTGCGGCCTGCCACCGGAATCCCCGCGCTGCGCAAAATGCGCTCTGCTTCGTCCGTGTGTTCCGGCACATAAACGCCATACCCGCACCCGGGCGCGTCCGCGCTCTGCGGCAGGCGTTCCACGTAGGCCTGAATCTGATGTTGGAACAGAATGTCTCTGCATTTAATGGCATACGTGATGGAATTGACTATAATGAACTGTTGATCCACAGGTACCACCTCTCTGTAATTGGGGAATACTACAGAGTATGTGCGCACCGTGATTTCTGCCTTTTTGGGCACAAAGAACGATCGTTTGATGCAATCCTACAAATTGCCCGGCGGGAATTTCAGCTTAATAGGCATACGGCGTGCGCCGCGATGCCTTCGCCTTGTCCCGTAAAGCCCAGCCCCTCCTCGGTGGTGGCCTTGACGCTGACCCCGCCTTCCGCAATGCCGCAGGCCGCCGCCAATCGCGCGCGCATCTGCGCGATAAACGGACGCAGCTTCGGCTGCTGGCAGAGAATGGTCGCGTCAATATTTTCGATCGCATAGCCCGCCGCCCGGACGCGCCGGCAGACCTCCTTCAGAAGTTTCAGGCTATCCGCACCTGCAAAGGCAGGGTCTGTGTCCGGAAATAAAGCGCCGATGTCGCCGAGCGCCGCGGCGCCGAGCAGCGCATCTGCAATTGCATGCGCCAGCACATCCGCGTCGGAGTGGCCCAGTAGGCCCTTTTCAAACGGCACCGTTACGCCGCCTAAGATCAGCTTACGGCCTTCTACCAGGCGGTGCACGTCATATCCGTGTCCGATCCGCATCCTCCTCAGCCTCTTTTCCGTAAAACAGCCTCTGCCATCGGGAAATCCTCAGGCGTGGTCAATTTCAGATTTGTGTAATCGCCCGGGCACAGATGCACCGGCTTGCCTGCCTGCTCAAAGAGCTGACAATCGTCCGTATAATCTCCCTGCGCAGCCTGCAGCAGGCTGCGGTATTCCTTTGCGGGGAACACCTGCGGCGTCTGCATTTCCCACAGCGCCGCGCGCGGCAGGGTCTTTTGCACAAAGCCGTTGTCATCCGCAAGCTTGATCGTATTCTTCGCCGGCACCGCCAATGCTGCCGCGCCATAGCGCCCGGCATCCGCCACAACCCTGTCGATTTGATCCGGCGTCACCAGACACCTGGCACCGTCATGGATAGCCAGCAGCGTACATGCCCCCGCCGCCCTTGCTCCGGCTGCCGCAGACTGCTGGCGCGTCTGTCCGCCCGGGACTACAGCCTCCACTTTGCGCAGACAGTTCCAATTTTTTAAAAAGGTGCGATAGCGCGCCTCTTCCTCCGGCGGGCAAACCACGACCACGCGCTGGATACTTTCCGCCTCTGCGAAGGCGCGCAGCGTGCGCACCAGCACCGGGACACCCAAAAGCATCGCCTCCTGCTTGGAAAAGCCCATGCGCCGCGACTGGCCCGCTGCCACCACGACTGCACAGCAACGCGCCGGTTGTCTGGCGGGCAGCTCCAGTGGAAAGCTGCGCAGGTCTGGCAGGAACAAGTCCGCCGTCTGCACGATGGCCGACCGATCCCTTGCCGCCAGTTCGTCCGCAAGGCCCACCACCGGAAAACCCGCCGCTTTCGCCGTGCGGACAGCGTAAAGAGAATCTTCAAACACGACCGTTTCCGCGGGCTTTCCGCCCAGGCGCCGGGCCGCTTCATAAAAGATTTCCGGATGATCTTTACCGCTGCCAAAGTCGCTGGTGGAAAGTAAAAACCGGAAATACCCTGTCCAGCCCAGGCGGTCGCACACCGCGCGGATGCTGCGCGCGTCTGTGCTGGAGACAATACACATCGGCACGCCCGCCTGATGCAGCGTCTGCAAAAGTTCCGCCGCGCCGGGCTTGGGCTGCACGGTATTGCAGTAAGCAATATAGGGCAGCTCACGGGCCTCCGTGATAATCTGTTCAATAGACTTCTGTACGCCAAGTTTCCGGAAATAAGCCGCTGTCTGCGGAAGTGTCAGCTCGCGGACCTTATCAAAAAGTCCCGGCGGCGGGGTAATTCCCTGCTGCTTTAAGTAGGTATCGGCCGCATCTTCCCAGACGTGCATGGAATCGAGCAGCGTTCCGTCCATATCGAAAATGGCATAATTGACCTGCATAAACTGCCTCCTAGCCGTGAATTGTAATCGACTGTACCTGGATTCTTTTCGTGTAATACGCTTTGCCGAGGGGCGCTAGCGGCACATGCAAAAACTGTCGCTGCTCACTCGGACCTCTACCAGACCAACCGTTCATCCGCGCAGGCGCGTTGCGCGGCAAACTTACCTTGCAACATGGCGATGTGTGCGCCGCCGGTATTGCCGCACCACTGGCTGGCCAGCAAAAGGTGTGAAACGGACGGCAGGCGACCCGTAAGCGACGTGGCTTTTGCGCCCGCCGCATGGACAAAGCTGCACGCCCCGTAGCTGGAATTGACCCGGTCTGCATACGTTAGCGGCGTGTGGCAGGCAATCGGCTCCATGCGGCCCCGCAAGCCCGGAAAGCAACTTATCAGGGCTTCCTGCACCGCTTCGGTCAGGCGCTTTTTTTCCCGGATATAGGGTGTGCCCTGCAAGCCCAGCGCTTCCCAGTAACGGAAGGACGTGCGCCCCTGCGCGGGCACATCCACCGCAATCAACGTGCGGTCCCCGCGGACAAACGTCGGGTCATCCCCATATTGTGTCAGGCACAGGCGATCCACGCCGCCGCCAGCCGCCGGGACGACCGGCGTCGGAAAGGAAACCGTATAAAACAGCGGCAGCGCATCGGAATCTGCCCAGAACAGCAGGCGCGCCAGCATGACGGGTGGATATTGTTCCGGCGCATCCCAGCGCGCCTGGAGGCGGCGTTCGACGTTGTATGTATTTTTCAAAAGTGTCCGGCTTACATAGACCGGGTCGCAGGCCGCCACCACCCAATCGGTCATAAGGCGCCCGCCCTGCTGCAAAACGATTCCACGCGCGGCACCATTTGCCACAATAATCTCTTCAACCGGCATGGAAAGCTGCAGCTCGCCGCCGACCTCCAGATATCGTTTGACCATGCGGTCGATCAGCGGCCGGGAGCCGCCCATGGGAAAGGCGCTGTCGCCATTACAGAAAAGCGCATACTGCAGTACCAGCTCCCCGAGGGTTGCGCCTTGCGGCACTGCCTCCACCAGCGCACGGCGCAGGGCCGGCTCCTGGACGCTCTCTGCCCAGGCGGCCAGCGGCACTGCATCCAGCCGCGTGAGCAGCCGGCCACGCTCACCGTTCCGCCCGGAGGCACGGCGCGCTTCAAAGGGGCTGCACAGGTCCGCCGGTTTCTGGGTGCGGAAGGAAAAGCCCTTCATTTGCTCGACCCAGCCGCACAATTTTTCGACAGTCTGCGTATCCGCGGGCGCAAGCTCCGCACATGCGCTGCGGAAGCGGTCCAGATCCTGCCAAAGCGCAATGGTCTTGCCCCCTTCCATGGCGGCAAAAAAGCTCTCCGGATGCACGGTCAGCACGCCGCCCAACGCCCCGACCTCGCACCAGCAGCGGTGGAGCGCACTATCTTCGCGCGTTCCGGTCAGCAGCCGCAGGCTGCCCTCCGCGGCGGCGCCATCGGCTGTCCAGCCCAGAAGATTTCCGCCTGCAACGCCGTTTTTTTCATAAATTGCAGTCTGAAACCCATGCGTCTGTGCATAGATGCCAGCCGACAGGCCCGCAACGCCCGCACCAATAATCGCCATTTTCCTGGGATTCCGCATAACACGCCTCCGTTTCTCACCTTTAAAAAGCTGGCTTTTGTCAATTCCAGTTTAAAAAGTTGCCGCTTTGTTGTCAAGTAACAGGTTTGTCATACAAAAATCCCGTCCTGCTGGGGACGGGATAGCGCCTTAACTGTTCTCGAGTTTTTCAACGCAGGTGCGAATTTCCTTCATCCGGTCCGGGATCGCGATGTGCTGTGGGCAATGCGTGGCACAGCGCCCACAGGCAATGCAGGCCGTGGCGCGCTGTTCTTCCGGCAGCGCGTGGTACTGCTGCAAATACGGCGCCTCACGCTTCGAAAGAAGATAGGCGTTATACAGCCGAAACATCAGCGGGATATCGACACCAGAGGGGCAGTCCATACAGTACCGGCAGCCTGTGCAGGGAATGGTCAGGTGCGCCTGGTAAAGGTCCTTGGCCTTTTTCAGCGCCGCCTGCTCGGCCGCGTCCAGCGGCTGAAACCGCAAAAATGTCTCCACATTGTCGCGCACCTGCGCCTCATCGCTCATACCGCTGAGCACGGTCATAACACCCGGCTGGCTGGCCGCAAAACGCAGCGCCCAGGACGCAAGGCTCGCCTCGGGGTGAACCGCCCGCAACACCTCCGCCGCCTCCGGGCACAGCGTTGCCAGTGCGCCGCCGCGCACCGGTTCCATCACCACGACCGGGATGCCGTGCGACGCGAGCAGCTCGTATTGACCGCGCGCATCCTGCGCGGTCCAGTCAAGGTAGTTGAGCTGAATCTGCGCGAAATCCCAGTCGCGCAAATTCAAAATCGTCTCGAGCACCGCAGGCGTGTCATGGAAAGAAAAGCCCAGACGGCGGATGCGGCCGGCGGCTTTTTGGCGCTCCAGATATTCAAACACGTGAAACTTCTGGAATTTTTCCAAATTGGCATGGTCCATTCCATGGCAGAGATAGAAATCGAAATACTCCACGCCGCAACGCTGCAGCTGCTCCTGGAAAATGCGGTCCACCTGCGCTTCCTCCGTCATTTTCCAGGCTGGCATTTTGTCGGCCAGAAAATAGCTGTCGCGCGGATATTTGCGCAGCGCCTGGCCGATGAACGCTTCGGAAAGGCCGTCGTGATACATGTAGGCGGTGTCATAGTAATTGACGCCGTGTGCATAAGCATAGTCAATAAGGGACTGGGCGCGCGCCGCATCAATTTCCTGGCTGTCCGCGCGCAGGCGCGGCAAGCGCATGCAGCCAAAGCCCAAGAGAGAGGGCATTGCGCCGGTGTTTCGATATCCTCGTGAAAGCATAACAGAAGACCTCCATGGTTTTATTTCTGTGCAACGCCGCTTTGCGGCACAGGCCTTTGCCTTGCCTTTCCGCAGCAGGATTTGTATAATAACTAACGTATAAACTTGTGTTTGGCGCGCCCGCGCCTTCTGAAAGCGCAGCTTTGATGGCCTTTCAAGCAAATCCGGCAAAACAGGCGTCCAGATTAGAAAGGAACGATGCTCCATGCAGAAAACAACCGTTGGCCGCTTTGCCCCCACGCCAAGCGGTCGTATGCATCTGGGCAACGTTCTGTGCGCCCTGCTCGCGTGGCTCTCTGTCCGCAGCGTCGGCGGCAAAATGATCCTGCGGATTGAGGACCTCGACACGCGCCGCTGTCCGCCGGAAAATGCCGTCCTGTTGGAAGACGACCTGCATTGGCTGGGACTGGACTGGGATGAAGGCGGCAGCCTGGGCGGTCCACACGCGCCTTACTATCAAAGCATCTGCGCGCCAATCTATCAGCCGTATCTGGAGCAGCTGCAAAGGCAGGGGGTGCTTTATCCCTGCTTTTGCTCACGCGCAGAGCTGCATGCGGCCGACGCGCCGCATCTTTCGGACGGCCGCGTACGTTACAATGGAAAATGCCGGAACCTCACCCCTGCAGAAATCGCGGAAAAAGCCAAGCTGCATGCGCCAGCCCTGCGGCTGCGCGTCCCGGACGCGCGCATCGCCTTTGTGGATCGCTGCCAGGGCGTCTATACGCAGGATCTGGCGGCGGACTGCGGCGATTTTATCGTACGGCGTTCGGACGGCGTTTTTGCCTATCAGTTTGCCGTGGTGGTGGACGACGCGCGCATGGGCGTGACCGAAGTGGTCCGCGGCCGGGACCTGTTGAGCTCCACCCCCGCGCAGCTGCACCTGTACCGAATGCTGGGGCTGACAGCGCCCAGCTATGCGCACATCCCGCTGGTGCTTGCGCCGGACGGCCGGCGTCTCTCGAAACGGGACGGCGACCTGGACCTGGGCGCGCTGCGTGCCCGCCTGCCCGATCCGGCGCCGCTGCTCGGCCTTTTGGGATACTGGTGCGGGCTGCTGCCAAAGCCGTGGCCCACAACGGCCCAGGCACTCATCCCCCTCTTTTCCTGGGAAAAAATCCGCCGGGAGGACATCCGCCTTTCGGAAGGGCCGCTTTTTAAAAATTAAATGCCGCGAAAAAGGCTTGGCTCCTGCAGCCGGTTGAATAGACGATGCAGGATACTTTCGTGCCGGGCCACCTTTATGAGCCATTCTGGCCGAATCTCCTCAAACACCGCCTGGGGAATATGATACGTTTCCAATGGCCGCTGTGTGAGCAGGTCGTGTTGCATATGGTTAAACTGCCTTTGGGTATACTCCTCGTTTGGCAAAAGCCGCGTGCGATAGCCTGGCCGGGTATAATGCATGATGCAATACATATAATCCGCCCATACGCTATATTCGGTTAAGTAAACCCGGTCATCGGGCACTTTAAGCGTGAGCAGCACGCTGTCGCTGACCTTGCCATCCGTGCAATAGCGGCGGCCTTTGATATAGCCAAAAACCGGCGACACGCAGTGCAACTGGAACAGCTCCACCAGCGCCGTATAAGCGGGAGCAAACCGCAGATTTTTGCGCGCCCGATGCACCTGACCGTGTTTGAGGGCTTCCAGCACTTTCTGCGACTGATATGTTCTGATAATCAAAAGACATCCTCCTCTTGCAAGGGCGGCTCATGGATCGGTTTCTGGCCTTTCCGGCGGCCGGGTAGCCCAATCATACAGAAATGTATCCGGCTTGCCGGGCGCCAGCGGTTTAATCAAATATTCGCGCAGCAGCCGGTCGTCGTCAAAGCCCGTCTTCCCATAAAATGCCTCGGCGATTGCGCCGGCGATACATCCGACCGTATCGGTGTCGCACAGGCAGCTGAATACATTGCGAATGCAGCTTTCATAGTCCGTACTCTCCAGAAAGCACCGGAAGGCAAGCGGCATCGTCGCCTGACAGGTCAGTTTGACCCGCGAAAACGGCCGGCGCATCGCCAGCGGCACCCGCAGGTTATAGCCATACCGCTGCGTAATGACGCGTCGGATTTCCCGTTTGCTAAAGCCCGTCCGCGCCAGGAAAACGCCGACCGCCGCGGCCTTGGCGCCCTTGATGCCTTCCGGGTGGTTGTGTGTACACTTTGCACTTTCGGCGGCTTTTGCTTCGACCTCTTCGAGCGTCGTATAGAATTCCCCGACCACGCTGGCGCGCATGGCCGCTCCATTGCCGCAACTTTGATAGGGCCGGCGGTCCGTTGCCGTAATCCAGTCTTGGAACATGGCGCCATAACCCACATGCGGATACCGCTTGCCGAAAGCGCGATAGGCATGCTGGAAGCTGTGTCCAGTCATAATCGCATATTTGGACGCTATGCACAGGACCGTGTCATCTGTATAGCGGCAGTCCGGCGCAAAGAGCGTTTCCGTCCGCCAGTTAAACTTGCTGGGCCGGCTGAATTCAAATCGAGACCCCGCAATATCGCCCAGAATTGCACCGACCATTCAAAACTCCACTCCATTTCTGTTCCTGCAGGCCGCAACGAGTTGCCCAACGCGTTCTGTTCTAAGTATACGGGATTTATGCGCAAAAAGAAATAGCTGCGGTGCACAAAAAAAGCCTACTGAATTTGCCGACAAAAAAGGACGGGAGGCCATGACCTCTCGTCCTTGAATATTCAACTGCCGTTTTTAGAGGGCCTGAACATTCGCAGCGCGGAACTTGCTGCTGTTTTTGGGATCGGGCTCGATGTCATAAGTGACCTTCTGGCCTTCCTGCAGGGTCTTGAAACCCTCGCCCAGAATGCTGGAGAAATGCACAAACACATCACCGCTGCCATCATCATTGGAGATGAAGCCGTAGCCCTTTGCCTCGTTGAACCATTTTACTGTACCGTTGTTTGCACCCATGTCAGGTACCTCCTTGAAAAAACAATAGAACTGTGCGAACTGACGATCTGTACTGCGCACTGAAAAAAACACATGAACCCGTAAATCAAAAACAAACTTTGATCTACAAATTCATGTGAATCAAATCGTGCTTTCAATACTGTTGGATATTATAGCACTCCGTTACCTATTTGTAAAGGCTTTTTTGAAATTTGCCCAAACTTTCGTACGACGCGCTTTTTCATTTTTTGCAAATTTTTTTTGAAAATATGTTGACATGCTGTTTCGAATGTGATATTATAAACAAGTCGCCGAGAGCGGCAGAACAAAATCTGCGAGAGTGGCGGAATTGGCAGACGCGCATGGTTCAGGTCCATGTGAAAGCAATTTCATGAGGGTTCAAGTCCCTCCCCTCGCACCAGGCTGAGTCCAGAACGCAACTTGTGTTCTGGACTTTTTATTTTTGTTTTGCTCTCGCGTCCGGACAGGTACTATTTTCTCAATGGTTCTGAAGTTTGAACCGCGTAGGAATGGGATTTCTCATTTCTACGCGGTTTGTCCTTTCCTGTGTTTCCTGCGAGATTCCATTCCGCTATCGAAAAGCAAAATGCAGGACAATATCCGCGGCCTAAAACTACGCGACTGTAAAAATCCCCCTTACAATTGACTAGTCCAACCCATGCTGCCCGCAGCTGCAGCTTTCCAATCCCTTTATTCAAAGAAAGACCGCTGGCTCAGCCCGGCGGACGTAATGCTGTTCCAGCATCGCGACGTGGGACAAAAACGCTGGGTCGTCGAAATATTTGGCGTGCGTTGGGCACTTGCGCACACAGGCCTGACATTTGATGCAGATGCCAGGCACTTCCGCAGGCGCTTCTTTGCGAATAGAACCCATCGGGCAGACCTCAGCGCACATACCACAATTGTTGCAGGCCTCCGGACGGGTCTTTGGTTTTGCTTTTAAAAAGACGGCCGGCTTCCCGTCTATGCCCATCGGCGTGTAATACGGTCCCACCGGGTCGTCGCCGCGGACCGCTACGGGCGCGGGAATCATGGTCAAAGTCTGTACCTTCTCCGCCACATCCCAGGCAAAGCGCTGCAGGATCTCCAGATCTGCCGCATCCGGGCGGCCGGGCGCCAGTTTGTCAGTAAATGCATGGCGCGCCGCAAAGGCCGCGCCCGCGATAGTATGGAAGCCGTGCGCCTCCAGCTCGTTGCGCAGTTCAATCAACCCGTTGTCAAAGTTCCGGTTTCCAAAGGTGACAACCGGAACAGCCAATGCCCCATTTCCCCGGAATAGCTGCTGGACCGCCGGCAACAGCTTGTTGGGGACACGGCCCGCATACACCGGCATACCGAACACTACCAGATCCGATGGGCTGTATGTCCGCGTGTTCACCCGGTCTTTGGGCAGCGTAAAATCGTCGGTCTCCACCGCCACGCCCAGCCGCTCTGCGATCCGCGCCGCCAAAGCGGATGTAACCTTTTCCGTATTGCCCGTCGCGCTGTAATAGACAGCTTTTACATATGCAATCTCCATCCAAAACACCTCCGATTCTTCTATTGCCTTTTTGTGTCAGCTCCTTCTCTCATTATAGCGGCATCGCCACGGGGACGCAATGTAAATTGGAGGTCAGCCGGCGGCTATCTGAATCAAATGTCAGGGCTGCGCCGGCGAATCCAGCCCGGCCAATCGGTTTACAGGGCGATCTCCTTTCCACAGACGAATTTGCGGACAATGTCCCGATCCTCGGCAAGATAGATAGCGCGCTCCATGCGCTGGGCGACGGTGAGCGGGCGCGGGGCTTCCAGCCGCCGGTCGTCAAGCACTACGGCGTCGAACGCATAACCAGGCTGAAACAGTCCCACCTTGTCAAAAAAGGAACCGCCGCCTGCTGTGCCGAGCCAGAACGCTTCCGCCACCGTCAATGGTTGCAGCGTGTTGTCCTGCAGCCGCCAGCGCAGCTTGGAAACCTGAATGGCGTCGGCCATGGCCCGCAAGATGGAAAGGTGTACGCCGCCGGCCACGTCGCTGCCAAGGCCCAGCCGCAGTCCTTGGTCCAAATACCGCCGCACCGGTGCAATACCAGAAGCCAGATTGACATTGGACTGCGGGCAGTGGGCTATATACACGCCGCGCGCCTGCATCAGGGCCGTTTCCGCTGGCGTGGAAAGGACACAGTGAGCCATGATCGCCTTGCCGTAGCTGCCAAACAGGCCATGGCGGTCGTAGGCATCGCCGTAAAACCGGGATTCCGGACACAGACGCCTCACCAGTTCGACCTCGCCTGCATTTTCCGACAGATGAGACTGCACCGGCAGCCCAGTCTCAGCCGCCAGTCCGCCCAGCGCCTCCAGCAGGGCATCGGTACACGAAGGGACAAAGCGCGGAGTCAGGATTGGCCGGACGTTTTTGTATTTGTGCTGGCTCTCTACCAACCATTCCCGGGTTTCCGTCATTGAGGCAGATGTCTCCTCGCACAGCGCCGGCGGACAGTCACGATCCATATTGACCTTGCCAACCAAAGCCACCAGGCCGCTATCCTCCAGCAAATCCATCAGCAACTCTGTGGCGGGCCGATGGATAGTGCCAAACACACACAGGCGCGTATTGGGGGAATGGACCTCGTCCTGCACAAAGCGGCGATAGGCGCGCTTAGCATACGCCAAATCCGCGTAGCGGGCCTCCTCCGGGAACACATTTTCCTGCAGCCATTCCAGCAGTTCCTGATCCATGTTCAGCCCGCGAAAGGCATACTGCGGGGCGTGGACATGCAGGTCCGTCAGCCCCGGAAAAACAAGTTGGCCCGTGCAGTCGATCACTGGTAGTTGAGCATAGACTTCTGGCAAAGTTGGAAAAGTCCCTGCACAGACCCCCTCCTCACAGACCAGATAGCCGTTTTCCAGCGTACGCAGATGTGTGCGGTCCTGGCTATCGCAGAGGTCACCCTTCACAACAAAAGATTGCTTTTTCACATTCATTCACACTCCAAAAACAAAAATTGCCGCAAACTCATCCATAGGATGCCCTCATGGGCAACTTATAGACGGCTGTTTGCGGCAACCGGTAGAAACATCCAACCACATTATGGATTTATATAAGCATTGTGGATTATCATAACAAATCAGAGACCATTTGTCAAGCTGTCCGTGTTTTTGGCTGCAGCCTTTCTTTATTTTAACGCGCCTGGATACGGAAAAACAATACCCGCATATATCAAAAGAGGACGGGTTAAAATAAGACCCGTCCTCTTTTGATATTCACATTGGAGCTACTGGACAGACTCGAACTGTCGACCTGCTGATTACGAATCAGCTAGTCATATAAAGCGCCCTAATCATGTATATTCTGTAAAAACATGTATTTAAATGTAAAAATATATTTTTGTAGCGACGTGCATTCTCGTGCGTCGCTTTTCTTTTACTATGATTGTTTAAAGGAGGAAACGAATATGGCAATGGCACAATGTTCTGCACCTGTTGATACAGACGATTATCTGTATATCCCAGCAATTTTGTTCTCGCGTAAGTATGCTGGACTGAGTTCCAATGGCAAACTGCTATACAGCATTTTAAGGGATAACCTGCGCGGCACAAAAAGTTGCGACTGCTACTGCACCATGCAGGAAATCAGCTGGATTCTCAAATGTACAAAGAAACGGGCAGGTCAGACAATGCAGGAACTAGAAAAATATCATCTCATATTTCCCCTGCCATCCGGAAAAATCCGCGTACAGGATGTATGCAGCGAATAGGAGGGAAAAATCATGGCACGCCAATACGACTACTTCTATGGAAGCGAAGCTGAACAGGACGTGTTCGTTCGCCTTCCAAAACAGCTGATTTACGACCAAATCTACTGTGGCTTGAGCAGCGACGCCAAAATCCTGTATGCAATCATGCTGGATCGTATGAGCTTATCCTTAAAGAATGGCTGGAAAGATCAGCAAGGCCGATACTACATCACCTTCCCTATCGATGCAGTCATTGCCGCCATACACTGTGCGCGACAAAAGGCCAATAAACTTCTCAAAGAGCTTGAAAATATCGGTCTTTTAGACAGCAAACGGCGCGGACAAGGAAAAGCAAATCTTCTCTATCTCAAACATATGGTCTGTGATTCCATACAGGCAGAGCAGGAAGGGGAACTGGTTCCCCCTACACCCAGAAGTATGAAAATCAAACTTCCAGAAGTTCGAAAATCAAACTTCTTGAAGTATGAAAATCATACTTCTAAAGGTATGAAAATCAAACTTCCAGAAGTTCGAAAATCAAACTGTAATAAGACTGATCTTATCAAGACTGACTTTAATAAGACTGACTCTATCATCAATCAAGCGCCCAATGATGCGATGGGAAGTTTAAAAGCGCAAATCTCGTATGATGATCTCTGCGCAGACCCTGCCGTGGACAGACAGTGTTTGGACAGTCTGGTGTCTGTCATGGCTGAAACGCTGCAAAGCAATTTCTCTTTTATCCGCGTGAACCGATGCACGCATTCTGCCCAGACCGTCAAGGAAAAGTTTGGCCGATTACAACAAGCACACATCCGGTACGTTTTGCAAGCATGGCAGAAAAATAAAGCGACGGTGCGAAATGTCCGGCAATATATTCTGACGGCACTCTACAATGCGCCGGACACTATAGCTCTCTATCAGAACCAACAGGCGAATGGAGAAGATGGTCCCTCTTACGATCTGGACGCTTACGAGCGCGAAAGCTGGTACGACACGATAGAGTCGCTGGACGATTTTGATGCTTTCGAACAAGAAAGCATAGCATGCACTGGATGAAGGAGGTGATCGAACATGAATGATGAGAAAGAAAATACCGGAAAGCCCAAAAAGCAGGAAGGCGGCTGGTTGTTTCAGCTTTACAAGGCGGCCAAGGAGAACGCCCTTAAAAACGACAACGTGTATGATGAAGGCCAGAAAAATAGCACTAATGAACAAGTTTCCGAGTAAGCGCGTACCGTTTTGGCACGCGCTTTTTTAATTATCCGACAATGTTAAAACTTGGCCGCCCAAGAGCGGCCCTCATTGAAAGGAGTTACACACCATGAAAACCATTGCAATTACTTACTCAAAAGGCGGCGTCGGGAAAACCGCGACAGCCGTCAATCTGGCAACCGTCCTGGCAGATGAAGGATTCAAAGTCCTGCTGATTGACCTCGACCCGCAAGGCTGTGCGACGGCGAATTTTCCGATGAAGCAGGATTATTCAACGTTTCCAACCGTCTATGAATGGCTCCTGGACCAGAGCACCTTTGCCGCAACGGTGCGCGCAACAAATATCCGAAACTTGCGTTTGATCGGTGCGGAATACCGGCTTTCAAAGTTGGACGATGTGCTGTACACGATGGACAAGCGCGAAGCGCAATTTGTCCTGCACAATCACTTGACGCAAGTCGAAGATCGCTTTGACTTTTGCATCCTGGACTGTATGCCGAGCGAGAGTATGCTGAAGCGCAATGCGCTGGCAGCTACCGATTACGCAGTTCTGCCAGCCATCGCAGACGACTATGCGTTGACGGGTCTTGTGTATCTCTCACAGGAACTGGAGGAAATAAAACGCTCCACAAATCCTTTTCTGTCTGTGCTGGGTGTCCTTATCACAATGGACGAACGATCTGCTGTAAAGACGGCGTACAAAGAAGCGCTGTATACCGCACAAAACTATTTCCCGGTTTTTCAGCAGACGATCCGGAAGTCGTCCCGCGTGCTGGACGCATTAAACCGCCAACGCCCCGTCGTCCGTTTTCGTTGTGCTGTTGGTCGTGATTATATTGCCTTTGCTTATGAGCTTTTAACGCGGCTGGGTTATCACGGCTATGGAGAGACGGCTCTGGCGCGAAACAAAATGTTCCGTCCATTGATTTCTTTGGGAGGTAATCGCAAATGAGTATAAACACGAAAAAGCTGGCCGCACGGATGCAGGCAGTCAAAAATTCCGCCAGCGTTCTCAATAAACTGGCGTACAGCGCGTCCATTCCGGTCAATTACATACATTGCAGCACAGACAACCTCTGCGCAAGGCAGGACACCGACGAGAGCATCGCAGACTTAGCCGCAAGCATTGACGCAAACGGTCTGTTGCATCCTCTCACGGTCAACAAAGTGTCAGAAACAGAATACAAAATTATTTCCGGCGAACGCCGGTTTCGTGCGATCACAACCTATCTGCACTGGGATGTCATCGATTGCCGGGTATTTGAGCACATTGACGGGCCAAAATCGTTCCTTATGCTACTGTCCGCCAATCTGGCGGTCCGCGAGTATACGGCAGGCGAAAAACTATCCTTTTACAAGGCTGCTGTCACTGCGCTGGCGCAGATGGACGCGCCTGCGACACAGAAGGATCTCGCAAAGGTGCTGGGCGTGTCGGACCGGCAGATCAAAAAATACAAAGCCATCGCTTCTCTACCGGAGAAAGACCAGGAGGCCATCCAAAACGGCACTCTTTCCATCAACGAAGCGTATGCAAAGGCCACCGGCAAAGGGGAACCAGTTCCCCTCACATCGGCTGTACCCGAAGGGGAACCAGTTCCCCTCGCATCAGCTGTACCCAAAGGGGAACCAGTTCCCCCTGTTCCTCCGACGACGACGTCCGAAGGGGAACCAGTTCCCCCTGCTCCGTCGGCGGCGGATTCCAAAGGGGAACCAGTTCCCCCTGTTCCTCCGACGGCGACGTCCGAAGGGGAACCAGTTCCCCTTGCACCGGCGGCACCCAAAGGGGAACCAGTTCCCCTGCCTTATTACATAGATAATTTTCCGGTTGCCCAGATTCAGCTGCCAGATCCAGCTGATACAGATCCGCACCCACGTCTTCAATTCGATGGGTACGGCATTCATGCCGGCGATTCTTTCACCGCCTGGCTGCCGGACGGCTGGCATGAGATTACACTTGAAATCAATTGGAACGCGGAAGGCCCGAACTGTTGGTTTATCAGCGATCCGGCGCTGCGCAGTGTTTGCCCGGTCGGCCTGTGGTGCCGGATCGATCATGATATCCATGTGATTTCTTAATATTTGCATTGTTTTGCTTGCAAATGCTTGCATTTATCCGTAAAAATGGCTACACTATAGCCAAAGGAGTGTGATATGCATGGCAAACACATCAGCAGTTTATGCGCGCATTGATGCCGACCTAAAAGAAAGCGCTGAGCGCATTCTTTCTCAGCTTGGCATTTCGCCGTCGAGCGCGATCCAAATGTTTTACAGCCAGATCGTGCTGCAAAGAGGGCTGCCGCTCAACCTGCATCTTCCAACCACAAAGCCGACAGCAATTGGCGGCATGAGCCGCGAAGAACTGGACGAGGAACTCCGGAAAGGAATGGATTCTCTGAAAACCGGCAGGACTTATACGGTGGATGAGGTGGATGCAGCGCTTGCAAAGGAGTTCGGCATATGAGCGAGAATTACTCTGTACGGTATTCTCCAATGGCGATGGACGACTTGCGGGCAATCTATACGTATATCGCCGAGCATCTACAAGTTTCTGAAACGGCTAAAAAGCAAGTAAACCGCATCAGAGAGACAATTCGATCACTGGACACCATGCCTTCCCGATACGCCCTCGTCGATTGGGAACCATGGAGGCATATCGGTATGCACAAAGTCGCAGTGGATCACTATGTGGTTTACTATGTCGTGAATTCTGACAGGCTTACAGTTCAGATCATCAGAATCTTTTATGGCGGTCGTGACGCCGAAGCTATTTTACAGTCTGAGACAAACAAAGAGTAAAGAAATGTTTCGAAAG
>ERZ1090864.295-NODE-295-length-28185-cov-179.259581_pt1 | contig 28185 bp, 55 predicted proteins | sample MGYA00478479_ERZ1090864 | MGnify/ENA primary metagenome ERZ1090864 (study PRJEB33644, sample SAMEA5815743) | chicken gut metagenome | biome: Chicken; feature: Gastrointestinal Tract; material: Caecum | place: Ireland | collected 2019-01-01 | study: A study of...
TAATCCGAATATTCTCCGGATGTAACAACATAAATCTCTTTCATTTTTCTTCTCCTTTCTTCTCCAGTTTTACGCGAACGCCATAAGCGAGGCATCCAAACCTTACATCATTATCAATGTTCTTTCCATCGTACACGATCTCATCGCCATTAATACAGATAAGTTTTGTTCCAACCGGCAAGACAGGCAAAAGCCAAATGGGAATCAGATACAAACTTGGATCTTCTCCGCTCCATTTTACAAACCTAAGTTCAATTGCCTCTTGCTTACTCAAATTATTAAAATCGATCTCGTCTTTGAGTTTTTCTAAAAACTTGTCTCTTGCAATCTTAATTTCTGTATAAATATCATTCGGCTCATGGTAATACTCGCAGGCCATTTCAATCTGATTTGCATACCAGGTCAAAAGATTCATAATCGTAGGTTTCATTTTTTCTTCTCCTTTCACAGCTCATCAGAAAACTTTTCCCATGCCTGGGCGTCTTCGTCACTGGCGAAATTTCCAAACTCGTCGAGCTTCTCGATAAAAGAAAGAATGGTGTTAACCTGATCCTCTTCCAAATATCCAATTACATCATTGGTAATCGCAGTAGAATAGCAAATCGTCCACCCAGTAATTCTTTTATACCGATCGGTTTCAACTAGCGTAATGTTATCTTTAGGATCCCATATAATGACTGCGAGCTCATATAAACCATCATTTCCGCCATAAGAGCCAGAATGCCTAATAACGCTTGCTCCAAAATTGTTTTCAAAGCGATAAAGTCTTTGAGTTCCATCAAAAACATTGTGTTTGTATATTAGTTTATGAATAGAAATCATAATTATTCTCCTTTCATCACTAGGAAATCTCCTGTAAGTGTCTCCTTTACTTTAAACCCATCTGCTTCGAGCTCTTTTAAAGCTTTTCTAAAAATATCAAAGGATGGGCAGACCATTTGAAAACTAATTATAAGCTCTGTAGGCTTTCCTTCTCGTTCAGAAACAGTCTCCCACATTCCTTTGATTTGAAGCGCTACCTCGTGACTCATACTGCCATAATTTTAGCAGTTTTCTTTAAACGATCGTAACTAATTCTGTAGCCATGAGCTTCAAGCATGCTAAGAGAATCCTCCCAAACACCCATAGAAAGCCCTTTGTACTTCTGGGTTTTCGAAATATCAATCTGCAAAGTCTTCTTTTCATCAACCTCCTTCTTAAGCTCTTCTGTGAGCCATTCGATCTTTTTCCTTTTTGCAGAATACATCGTTCATTCCTCCTCAGAGCCAAAAATATCACGGAAACGCGCGGCAAAATCATTGATCAAATCCTGCGTAGCTTCCATTTCAGCCCTCATCTTCCTTTCTTCTTTTCTACGCTTTTTATCTTCTTTCGAAAGAGGAGTCCGGCCTTGAGTTTTGATGATTTTCTTAATTCTAGAATTAGAGCCGTAGATCCGTTTTGCCAAAGCTGCGCAGAATGCCGAATACTCATCGTAAATATCATCGTCCGAAAGCTTTACAGTCGTCCTCGTTCCATCATTCCAAAGAACCGTGGTATAGTTGTTATCGTAGTAGTAAATACGATTTGGATAGATGGAGAAAGTTTTGGTGCACAACTGTTCTCTGGGAAGATCGGGATAAGCGCTTTTTACGTCTTTCTCTTTCTTTATCTTTTCAACCTCCCATTCCACAATATCAATGTCCCAAACAGAAACTGTCGCTTCATTCCAGCATGCATTAATGCGATCAAACCAGCCAATAGTGACTATCGCCTCATATGGCTTCGCGTCGTCAAATTCAATAGCTGTAGCATATGAAACTCGATTATAGCTCACGTAAATCGGATTTTTAACCTTCACCTCAACTTCTTTATGCTCACAGCCGAGTTTATTAAAAAGATATTGAACCTTATTACAAAACTCTTCCCGCTTATTGATTTTAGAATCCATGCTCATTATTCCTTCTCCTCCCAGTTAATCGGTTTATGCGAATAAGTATTCGTGAATTGGTTTAGACAGTCATAGCAAGGATCGTCCTGCTCAGAAACTTTCTCGTACTTGCAAGTAGGACAATATTTTTCAAAATACACTTCTTTTTCAATTGTTTCCATCATAGCAACCTCCAATCATAAATATCATACACGCTCCTTGGCAAATTCTCATAGGTTTCTTTTGTAGGGCTTAAAATATTATCATCAATCTTAATGACTTCAGGAAAGAAGAATATGTAGCCTGGATTCTTTCTAATCTTGCTAACGTATTCCGCAGCTTGTTCTTCTGTGTAGAATCTGGTTGCGCCATCAATCGAGTCAACATCTTTATACCATCGTCCATTTCCGTGTGCATAAAGCCATCGAACGTTATGATGATGCAGTTCATCATAGAGTTTTACGATATACCGAGTCACTAACGTTTACCTCTCTTTCGACGATATCCCATTTGACAGAATAACGCATTTTGCCGATGGGATCAAAGTAGGTGTAGTTCGATACTTCCATCTTATTTCTCATGGCAATCGCATCGGATCGATCTTTTGCGGCAAAAGCATCGTGATAATTGTCAGTGAAGATGGAATTTGTGAAAATATCATGAGCTAGCAAAGCTTTGGCCACAAATCTTGGCCCGTCTTGGAACTTCGCCATGACATAGTAGTATTTACTTTTTGCCATTGTATTTCACCTCGTCTCTAACGATCGCCACGATTAAAAATACAAAGAGAACGAAGAGAAATATCGTGCAGGCCGTAAGACAGGTCGCCACAAATGCAAACAAAACTTCTAAAATATCCATACTTAACTCCTCATCTTTTTAGGACCCGTTTTTGGTTTTAAGAATTTGCCAGTAAGCGCATCGACGTATACATGACCGTCTTTTTCTACATAATCAAAGACAACTCTTGTTACGTTATCGTTTAATTTCCCACAATAAGGACAAGGTGCAAGCTTTTGGATTTTTGAGATAAACTTTTTCTCGCATTTTGTGCACCGCATTTCAAATATTACACTTGGTTTCATAGTCATTTTCCTCCGTCCAGTTCTCAACCACCGTAACTTTTACCTTAATCACATGAATATCACGGTAATCACCAAACTCTTTGTGAATGGAAAGGTAAGTAGAAAGCCCAGAAGCCAGATCTTTTGCGTCCTTAAGAGTCGAATAAAGGCTTGCTTCTTCGATGTCTGCGCAAGGGGAAATATCATTTACGTTTTTCTTCGTGATCTCCTTCTTGAAATAAACCGGAAACTTACCCAAAAACTTACCAGTGACAGCGTACATAATATTTTTCTCCTTTCTTTGCTGAACGCCAGTGAGGCGAACTTCTGAACGTAGCGAGGTGTATTTACTGAAGAATCCGAAGATTCTCATCGGCGATAGATTTTTCGACCATCGAAAGTTCAGGCAGTTTTTGTCTCCAGAGAAGAATAAAGCCATCTTCACGAAGAAGATCCTCGCCTTTTTCTTTCTTCATCTTTCTTGCAATTGCGTTCCATTTCTCATTGACTTCTTTGATTACTGAGATCTGACCTTTTGCAAACCGGACATTGCGAGATTTGCAAAGAGAGACGACTTCCTGAGAAAGATCCAAAAACAGCTCTCTCATTGCGGAATTGTCACCCAATGCGATCTTGTCACAATACTTTTCGACGTATTCTTTTGCTTTCATAATTTTCTCCTTTTCTTAGTTAGATGAATGATAAAGAGAAAGAGCCCATGAAATAAATTCATAGACTCTTTAACTTCTTTTAGACGAAGAGCGAACAAAGCATCAGAACTCCGACGTAAACCGCCAGGATTCCAAGTGCTGCTCCTGCTCCGACTACAAAAGCTTTCTTGAAGAACTCTTTCATTTGCTCTTTCTCCTATCTTTCAAATAGATTTCTTTCGATGCACTAATACAATGCGATGCGAGCTTCAGAATTTTGATTCTAAGTTTCTGATTTTCCATTTTCAGATAAATCTTAGAAAACAAGAATTGTCCGAATTTTCGCAGGATTTTTGCTACAGCGATTTCCATATTCTATTCGCCTCCTTCATAATAGGAATTGCTATTTTTGCGCAAGTATGCAGATTCGTTAAAATTCTTCTTTTGCTTTAGCGCTCTGGAAATTCCAATGTCGATGGGAGCGTGCGACTTTAGATGATAATAGTAAAGATCTGTAAACTTTGTGTTCATACGATCAATTCGACCTTGCGCTTGAATGAGAGTCTTATAAGAATAAGTCTGTGAGAAGAATAAAATCGCATCGGTTTCCGTACAGTTCCAGCCTTCGCTCCCAGCGTTATACTGTACTAAATATGCCCAAGATTTACTCTTTGGGATTGGGTTGTGATTATGCCCGTTCCATTCCGCTAACTCTACTCCATCATAGCCTCCGAAGATTTCTCTTAAAATATCAAGCTCGTAGTCGAAGTTATAAAACACGATCAGCTTAGGATGTTTTTCGAAGACCTCAAGTGCCGCAATTTGTCTCGAGATATCAGAGTTTACAAGCTTCCTCCAAGCGTAGCATAGCTCATTTCCGGACTTAAACGGTTCCCCGGTCTTTAAATCGCATCTAAGCTTTGTTAGCTGCTTATAGTCGTAAATATCATACTTAACAAAGATGTCTTCATGATGCTTGATAGTAGCTCTGTCAAAGTCCATAGGAACTAAGATTTTACGCCTTAATTTAATGAGTCTTCCAGTATTTAGGTATTGTCTCACTCTTGGAAACTTTACTCTGTAATCATAGACAATATGATCGTTTACAAATTCTGATTTGTTTTTGTAAAAGCCATTTGCAATGAATACTGGAATATAATCTTCCCATTTGTCTCCAGCAGTTGCAGTAACCAAAATCCAGTCGTTTCTCTTTGCAATTTTTAGGAATGCCTTTACCCAAGCGCCATATCCAGTAACATGGTCTTCATCAAATATAAAGAAGGCTCCTTCCACTCCTTTATACTTTGCGATGTTATTCCAGGAGTCGATTACTACTTTGTTTTTGTAAAAATTCACCCCGGGATTTTTTGAGAGTAGAAAGTAGGCAAGCTCTTTATCCCATTCTAGTTTATCGCGTTTCATAGCAGTTGTAATGATGTAAAGATCTTGCGGAGCTTTCATTTTTGTATATTCTCCACCGAGCAAAAATTCTTCATTACCACCGTTTTGCAAATAGTAATATCCGATCGAGGTCAAGCTTTTACCAGACCCAACACCGCCATTTAAGATCGAACCATTATGGAGCTTTTGTATTGCTTCCATCTGAAAGTCTTTTAGTTTTAGCGTCTTTACCACCTTCTTTCTTACAAGCTTTGCATTGCTCGATCACTAAAATATCAAACTTACCATTGGCTCGTTTATTATAAGAACTAAGCATGACACGGTGGCGTTTGCAGTACCAGATTTCACCTCTGTCAAGTTCTCCAATATAGTCAAGATCGTCGCAAGTATCACAATAATTCATTAAAAATTCCTCCTAAAAAAAAAATAAGAGAAAAGAGCCTTTGTGTTAAAGACTCTAATCTCTTTAAAGTGCCATTAAATGATGGACTTGATCAAAAACACTCGTTCCTTTCGTCTGACAACGACCACATTCACCCGCATAGCCTTGATCGCATTGCTTATGGTCTGCGCACAATACGTCGCTTCTTTGTAGTCGTAATCGACCACTTCTGCAACGACCATATCAGAATCCATAAATTCCTCGATCAATTCTCTGGGTTTTTGTTTCTTTTTGGGCATTGTCCGGACGACTTTGTCAATATCCGAGAATGTTTTTCTTTCGAGTTCCATTTTGAAACACTCCTTTCATAAAGGAATATGCAAAAATTGCGTGGTGGGCACACCCGGATTTGAACCGAGAACCGTCCGGTTATGAGCCAGTTGCTCTGCCTATTGAGCTATGTGCCCTTAATAAAGGACTCTTAGGAGCCGCAATTTCCTAAGAGCCCTAACCCCAAGTTTACTGTTTCTTGCGGTTTGCTTTGCGCATATCGTATTTCATCTTCCTAATGGCATCTTTTGCCTGAGGAAGGGAGCAGTTATTCATTTCTCGATAGCGGTAAACGGCCACGAAGTTTCTTGCATGAGTAATGCAGTCGATCACACTCGGAGGCTCGATCTTCTCGAAAATATCCATATCGGCCATATCGCCATAGATCTCTTTTGCAATCTCAAGGTCTTGGCGCAAGAGAATTCGGCCAGTCTCTTTGCTCTTGTAGTAGTCCATCTGCATATTCATCTCATTCATAATCAGCATACTCCTCTGCCAGTTCATCCACTTCAACGGTTGCATAAAGGTCACGACAATAAGCCGCCAGACGCTCGTTGCCAGTCTCACGGTCAATATAGGTATAAGGCGAGATTCGAACATCGGCCTTGATGAACCGACAATGATCCAGCTCCCCAATCGTGTCCTCATTCAGAGCCACTTTACGATGACCAGAGATCATGTAAATATTCGGCGGATAGTTGTCAAAGCTCACCTTGACAGAAATATAAGACACGGGTCCCTCGTCCTCAGCATCTTCCCTGGGACGTAGAGCACGGATGTTCCAACCATCATCTGCCATCGCCTGAGCGGTTTCCGGGTCTGAGATAATCACACAGAAAGAACGGTTATCTCCTTTCGGATGGTAGCGATCCGGCTTACCAGAAAAGTTCTTAAAAATGATCTGTGCGTTACGAATAGTCAAAGGTGCTACACGACGTGCCATAATTAGTTCTCCTTTTCTTAAAGTATTATTTAACGTACATCAAAGGCTGTGGTGGCGGGTTCCATACTCCAAGAGTCATCATGATCATCCGAAACAAACCACTCGAAGTCACCGTATTGGGAAATAGTATTGACTGCCTCGTCAACAAGACTTGTATAATAAGAAATATCAATCTGCGATTCTTTACCGAGCTCTCTGACCATCTCGGATTCCATCCATCGATAGCCTTTTGCCCCAGTCGCAGAAACGTATTTCTTATTCCCGGTCCTATTATCAACAGCTTCTCTACAAAGCCATCCACCACCAGCTCCAGCTTTCATGGGACAGAAAGACCCAACTCGTCCGACGAAAATATAATTGTGACCTTTTGCGATCTCCAAATCAATTTCTGTCGGATCATAGTTTGGATCTTTCTTGAACGCTTTTTCTCTCTGCGCTTCGAACTCGGTAACATCCGGAAGGTCCTCGTTCATGTCAAGATACAAAGCACCAGAAGTCACAGTTTTTGTCTCGCAAATATCATCGAATTTGATAGGCTTTTTCGAGAAAAGCGTCTTATAGACATAAGGGATCTGGAACTGAGTGCCAACCGCAGTCCATTTTCCTTCTTTATCTTTGGCAATATAAACCGCATCGTTTACAAGGCAGTATTTCACATACTCGGCTTCTGTCTCAAATTCATACCCATACTCATGACCAAATCTCGTTACAAATTCCATAATTTCAGGAGTTGCGTTCGGAATTTTAATCGAGTCGGTCTTAATATGGCAAACCTGATAGCCTAGCTTTTGTACCTGAGACTTGAGAAGCGTCATAAAGAGCGCGCCACGCTTTGCAACAATGTTGTCAATATTCCTAGGATCTCGGAAAGCATTGTGGAATCTCGCGCTAGTTAGACCGTAAATTGAGTTAATAACGATCTTTAGGGCCTGCGCAAGATCTTTCGCTTGGCTTTCATTCAAGAACGGAGCCAAAGCACCATCCAGAAGTGTTGCTGCATGCTCAAAGTCCTTATGCTTGATTGCGACACGAGCTTGCTTGATGTCAGAGAAGGCCTTTGTATACTTTGGGCCGAACAAACGCTCTGCTTCGATAGAGCTCGGATGTTGCGAACTCACGTCACCATCCCAAACGTTCACATACATGCCAGGCTCAGAGTATACTTTTCCACCTTCTCCGATGGTTTCTCCCAAGTAAGTGCTGACACCTTTCTTGAATTCATAACCAGGGAAGAATGGCAGAATAGAATACCCGCTAGGCAAATCCTTACCGTTATACTTTTTAAACGTGGGAAGGCCATTTTGATCGAAGACATGAAATTCGTAATCCGGACCGAATTTACGCTTATACTCAAAATACTGATCGCTTCCAACCGGTTTAGAAAGATCACGGTAATTAAACTCGCTTTGAGGATTCTTATTGCTGCCAAATATAATCAGAGTAGAAAGCTCGTTCGTAGTGTTATTAACACTGACATTTGTAATGCCGTGCAACTTCTTAACGAGTTCCACCTGAATCTCTCGTGCAACAAAGTCCGCTTGACGAGCGTTCCAAACTGCTTCCGTAGCGAGGACGTCGTTATCGCAGTATGCAGCAACCTCTTCCCAGCGTTCTTTCGGGACAGGCTGATCCCAAGGAAGCCCGAGCTCTTTATGGTGAATTCCTAGCTCAATTTCCCATTTCTTAAGAGATTGCTTCTTCGAGCAGAAATCGTAAACATCCGTATAGGAAAGATTATAAGCTTCCCTAAACAAAATCTGACGACTTTCGCCTTTCGGAGCATTGATGATCTCTTGAGAAAGTTCGTAGAGTTGGTATTCTGTATACCCGAGAATTCTTGCATAAAGCATGTGGTTATCGTAGCGGCGGTTATTGAATCCAATCAGCTTATACCGAAGAAGATCCTGAATATCAGCAGAACTAGGATTAATCATCCTGACGACTTTTTGGTCTTTTCCAGCAGGTTTCCAGTTCACAAGGAATAGGTTCGGAAAGACCTCGCAGTCAAAGAAGACCAAAATATCATCCTTAGAGTCCACTTGCTTCGATTCCTCTTCGCTCTTAAACTTCATCTTTCCAACGAGTTTAAGGCAGTAGTCTGCTTGATTGGTGCTTTGAGCTGCAAACGCTACGATGGCTCCTCTCATATCACTCACATCATAAGGAATCCCTCGTTTGTAGGCGTCTTCCAAGAGGTCGTAAATATAATCGATACTCGGTTTCGTCGCTGCATGATACTCTTTACGAAGATTTTTCTTAATCATCGTTCTGAGCATCTTTTCGTTTTGGATTCCTTCCCAGTCTACCACTTTATCATCTCCTTTCAGCGGCAAACCAGAAGAAATGGTCGCAATCGGAATATCATTACATTTTGTAAGCTTCCGTCTTAACGCGCTCTTTCCAGAAAAGACCTTCACTTCAATCTGGTCATCGTAAATCCTACTAAGCTTACTGACATCACCAGTGTAAATATAATGAAGATGAATGCCCTTTCCAGACTTAGAGAGTTCTGCGTAAGTCTTCGGCCATTTTTCTGCCTGCTTTAAGTTTTCTTCAAAACTCTTTTCGCCATCTTTCCCACGAATATCAAAGTCGATGACGATATGATTCTCAGGAACTTTGACGTAATGAAGCTTCGAAGTGTCCAAATCTTTAAGTGTGGTCGTGACGCTATCCCAGGCTTTATTCGGCGTTTCGTTTTGGTTAGCATACTGAGCAGGATAGTCTTTGCAGACGGTGTCAAAAAGACTTGCTTCTTCATTAAACTCAAGCCAGGAGGATGCGCGCTTTTCCTCTTCTTTTTTAGCCGGAGTTTTTACTTGGAAACGATCTGCTCGAAATCCCGAATACGTAACTGTAATGTAACCGCCATCGTCATGAAACTCTTCAACGCTTTCTTTGAAGTAGTTTTTCAGTTCTTCTCTAAAGACGCGTTGAGGATAGGAATATTGAACCTTGGCAGACTCGTTATACTGTTTGTACATCTCCCAGGCAGCTTTCAAAGTCGTTCCATCCTCTTTCTTAAAAACGTAATAGTTTTCAAGAACATAGTTATAGAAGTCATTCGAAGCGCCCATCATCGAAACCGGAATATAATCATCGTAAATTCCAGGATCTTCAAGATATACGTTTTTACAATGAGCCGCGATTCCGCCAAGCTCAAACTCAACATTTTTCATGCAAGTACGGTACTCTTTTACAGGCAACTTTCTACCAGAAGGATTTACATCAATTAGTCTTCGAATCAGACCACTCTTTGCATCTGTAATCTTAACTGGTTTGTTCGTGCCCATGAAAAGAAAACACCGGAACCTGGTTTCATATGCCGATTTATACTTCTCATTTGCCGTCATGAGCTCATGAGAGACAAGCGAATTAAGACGAGTGTTATCTTCAATTCTAGAAAGGTCACCGTCATGCTGAATCGCTACAAGCGGATTGGATCTGAATGCCTCAAGTGCAAAACTGTTATTGGGATTGCCCAAAGCTTTTGCATCAAAGGCGCAGTAATATCCAGGAAACAGCATCTGGATGATCGTCAATATTGTAGATTTACCAGTACCGACAGCGCCATACAAGACTTCAAACTTCTGAATCTCTTGCGCATCGCCAGTAATGATAGCACCAATCGCCCATTCTAGTTTTCGTCTCTCGCTGGGGTCATACAAAGTAGAAATCAGCTTTTCATAATATGGGGTCTCTGTTTCATTCAAAGCATAAGGAAGCTTCTTTGTCGCGTAACTTTCTCGTGATGTTTCCGTATCCGCAAATATCAACTCTTGGTCCAGTGTGTGAAAGTTATCTCGAAGTTGCTTTTGGCAGTATTTATGCCATTTATCGATCATGCCAGAATCTGCATCTCGCATCACAAGAGCCGTAACACTTCCCTCATATGTCTCAGCTCTTTGTTTGCGATAGCCATAGATCTCTTTGTCGATCAATTCCAAAGCATCGTCTTCGTCTATGCTCCAAAGACCTTTTGACTCTACCCAAACCGCGTAGAAGTCGCCTCCTCGTATCATAAGATCTTTACTTTTGTTTGTAATTTTGAACTTAGGATATACGAGAAGGGTATCTTTTTCGTCTCCTTTGCCTTTCTTTTCTGCAATTGTCAAAAAGTCAAGCATTACATTCGAAGACCTCCTTTACAAAACTTCGTTAAGATACGCACACATCTGATACCAAATATCAGTCTTTCGCATATCACGGTTTAGATCATGAATTGTGAAAAGACCGCCCTTGCCATTTTTCTGGTAGTTTCTAGAGAGAAACCGATCAATGACTCTTTGAACGTAATCGATGTCAAAATTTGCATCCATTTCGTCCATAAGCCCCAAAGACTCGATCATTTCCCAAAACCATACGCCAGTCCTATCCCCATATTCAGGGTCATAGGCAAACTGGTCTTCACAGCGAATAGCCAAAGCGATCATTACTTCGAGTACGCTACAATCGGCATCATCGAGCTCCGTTGCAATAATCGCATCAGGATAATCCTTGGCTCTTCCAAACTTATAGCGAAGACCGATTCCGTCATTTTCACGATTCATATCCATCGGAAGGGTATAATAAAACGGTTTAGAATAAAGGTAACTCAGTAGATACTGGTATTCATCCGTATTTCGATTCCCGTCTCGGATAATATCAATCATCCAGCTGAAATACTCTTTTGAGAGTTTAGCCTTAGTCAAGCACATCACCGCTCGGATGCAGGAAAGGCTTATTCGGGAGTACGTCCTCAGAATAACTCTTCAGGCTCATCAGCAGTTCATAATAGATCTTCAAGCGATCGTTTCGAATATAAACCGCATCGTCCTCATACTCTCCGAAATGATCTTTTGCATCCTCACCAATGGAGCCCGCAATATCCTCGACCGGCTCGTCGTTCTCATCGCAAATGGCTCCATCGGTATAATAGAAGAAAGTGATCTTTTCATAGTCCTCATCATCACCAAATTCCTCAGGCGGGATGATCACAGGCTTTGCCTTAGGATCACCGAAATAGGGAACCGGCTCAGGGCCAGGATCACCAGAAGAATAGTTATAATAGCCTTCCTCTTTCGAAATATCATTCGCTTTCTGCTGGAAAGAATTGACTACCTTAACTTTCTTCGGCTCTTCCTCTTTCTTGTTCTTATCAGGGTTTTTAATCCCTTCAATCACAGAGTTCAGCTCCTCAACTTTCTTCTGAAGAGCATCCCTTGTTTCTTTTGTTTCTTGCTCATACTGTTTTTCCATTTTGTCTTTGAGCAGGAAGAAGGTTACGGCCGAACCGACCGCAGCCCCTCCCAAAAAGCTCAAGACTGCAAAGATGGGTTTCATGAATATCACTTCCTCATCTCAATGTATTTTTCAAATTTGTCAGTGATGACGCCATCCACATTGAAGTCCAAAAGAATGCTCGGCTCGTCGTGGTTCACAAATGCTCGCTTCTGACGATTCTTTGCATTGTAAATGCCGAAGTCGACATAAGACGGATTCTGAGGGTCGTAAACCCAGCCGACCATCTGACCAATCTTTGTTCGATCAATACCGATCATATCGTAGACATCGTTCAGGAACAAATATCCATGACTAATCAACATATCGTTTGCAATATTCTGCTGAGCCCGCAGGAACATGAGATTGTACTCGGGATTCCGCTTCCACAGACGATTGTACTCGTCAAAGAACACAGCATACGGGCTAGGTTCAGCAGTTACAACCTCTTTGACAGTTTTCACTTCATTGCCATCTTCGGTCTTTGTCGTTTCCTCGATTTGCTCAGTCTTCAAGCCGTATTTGAGCTCGTTCATCACGTCTTCGCCATACTTCTCTTTGATACGCTCGCCGAGAGTGTTGTACGCCGTAGACACAGCAGTAAAAGCAGCCGTGATTGCAGCATTGCGCTTACGCAGAATATGATGACCGCCCAGAATGCATCCAATGCTGATGATTCCAAGACCAACACTGGGGCCATACAGCTTTACAAACTCAACGGCGGTTTTCGTATACTGAATGGTCAGATCGTGCTGGTAGTCTTCTTTGGAATAAGTCAGACCATGCTCAGTTGCACCAATCGAACCGGCCTCGTGGATTTTGTCAAGCTTCTCTTTTGCTTCATCGACAACCTCATCCACTTTGAGAGTTGCTCTGCAAGCGGTGACAGTAGCTGCGATACCGGATACGATGCCAACAGCCAGAAGGATTTCGGGCGAATGCTCTTTCATTCTAAACAGAGTTTTGTGAAGTGTACGCGAGCAAACATTCATGATTTCATTTGCTTTCATTTTATTTCTCTCCTTTAGTTATCAATAGGCATGGGACGAGGGAAATGAATGTAGTATTCTCCCGTTCTAAAATCTTTCAAAATATCAGCGTTACGAACACTTTTCCAGCCGTATTTATTCAGCTGATAATTCTCGCTCGTAACACCGGCCAAATCATAGAACTCAGCAACACTGACCCACTTATAGGTTTCGATCATTCCGGCCATTGCAGCCAAGACCGCTTCCGCGTCAGCTCTTGTCGAGAAACTGATCTGTTCAAAGTCAAAGTCTCTCTCCCAGCGATTTTGAGTTTTTGGGCGATCCTCTTCAATCGAGGAATTTCTCCAAGATGCTCCATAATCGACTCTGACTCCGCCGACGCCACGATTCGTTCTTCTCGTTTGACCAGGATACAAGAGACCGTTCAGACCTTCCGTAAAGAAGTCATAGATCGTTCGTTTCAAAGCCGGAATCAAGACTTCTTTTACGAGGGAATCTCGAACATCCTTAATGTCCCCGGGCAGAAATGTTTCGATAATCTTTTCGCCCGTAGACTTTTTCTTCGTTTTAACTGTGCCAGAAGTAACCTTCGCGATCTCTTTCTTTTGAGGCACGTTTTGCTGGATGCTATTTTTCTCCATGACATAACTCCTAACTAAAAATATAAAAGGAAAAGAGCCCTAGTTTCCTAGGACTCCAATCCTTTGAAGCCTCCTTACTTCTTCTTTTCGGCCACGGAAGTTTCGTCAGACTCGGGGTTCCCTTCGGAGCCGGATTCCTTCGATTCCTCTTCCTTGGGTTTCTTGAACTTGCCGACCAGCCATTTAATACCCTTGACCGCGCCAATCGTGGCGAGCGTGCCAAGAGCACCAATGACGACTCCGCCAAGCGTAGAACCACCAGAAGTCTCCTGAATCTCAGGCTCGTAGCTCTCATCGGTCATAACCTCAGTAGTCATAACATTGTTCTCTTCCATTTTTAATTACCTCCAAATAAAGTATTAGGATTTCTCCTTCATAATATGTTTTGCAAAATTCGCGCGGTTAGCTATACATTTCTGTGTAGGTTCTGGGTTCTTTAGAGAACTCAAACTGCAACACAGCTTCCTGTTCGTCTGTTTCTGGGTTTGTAAACGTCACCGGAGTATATCGAAGCGAAATAAGTCCATCTTCGTCATACTTCCAGCCCAAAAGATCAGAACTCCTTGTCTCGGGAAGGCCTGCTGCATAGAAGAAATCGGACATATTTGCCCAGAGTTCGTTCATCAGCATATTATTAAGCTGATTGAGTGCGCCATTTAATTTATGAACGTTTGACTCAAAATATCGGTCATTATACGGATCATAAAACTTTGCGCCACGTTCCGGAGTCTGAATGATGACGTTGTCTTTGATGGGATTTCGCTCCATTCTCTTCTCGGCAACCCGTTCTTCGACGTCTTTCTCCTTTTCTTCGCCGATCTGCTCGATGACTGCATCCTTATAGTCTTTCGCAAACTCTGTCGCAAGAGTATAAGCCGCGGTAAGAGCCGCGTTACGACGAGCACTGACCCTGTTTGCGCCAATAATACAGGCCGTAGAAGCGATACCAGTCAGCCCTGCAGGAATATAATACTTTGCTGCAGACTTAACGGCTTCGACTTTCGTAGCACCTTCAGGATGCTCTTCTTCGATTGCTTTAAGAGCCTTCGGAGTTGCATCGACTGCCAATACGACCGTTGTAACAAAACCTGTGATGCCAAGAGCAGTCAGGATTTCAGGTGCATGTTTCTGCGCTCCTCTGATAATCCTAGTCAGACCATTTTCCAAAACTTGCAAACTAAAACTCATGAGTTTTATCTCCTTTTCTTAGACTAAGAGCGATCCGATCTCTTCTGCTGTTTCTGCCGCAATCTTAAACATTTCTGCTTGATCGTGGTCTGAATCAATTTTTGAGAACTCGTCGACTTCTGCCCAAAAATATAAAACAGTCAAGATCGGTGATTCTGGTTCTGATTCGATACGTTGCAAAATTTCATTCGCTGCCCATCTAGCGTAGCATCTCCTTCTAAATTCGTACGCGGGCCAATTTTTATTCGGTTCGAATAGATTCTCCCAAATATAATCCTGAACCGTGTCGATTGCGTTACGCCTGATTAAAGCCTCATTTATGAAACTCACCTCCAAAATAAAAAGAGCCCAAGTTTCCTTGAGCCCTTCTTTTGGTTAGTCCTTTAGTTCTTTGAGGACTTCCTGTTTGATCTCTTCTTTCATCTCTTTCTTGTCTTTCTCGCTCTGAAGCGATGCGGCGCTACAGAACATAGTACCGATTCCGCCCAGAATAACGCCAAGAATTCCGATGACAGAAATCTTGTTCATCTTCATAGAACTTGCCTCCTTTCCATAATATAAGTTGCAGTTTTTGCGCATTAGCTATGAACCCTAAGAAGGAATACTCGATTCCCTCGATAAGCTACCTTAACCGCATGATCCAAACGGAAATGCTTTGCCGATTTCAACAAACTAGCAGCGCAGTTCATTGCATTTTTCTGAGGGAAATCAACGACCTCGCAGCATTCGTTTCCGCTTTCAATAAAATCAGTCAGGATGTTGAAATTCCCATACTTTTCATGGTGAGCAACCTTAACGACGGACGGATCAACTTTGACGAGTTTCATAATTCATTTCTCCTTTACTAGATGTAAAATATCAAAACGGAACGTAATAATCTGCGGTAGGTTCTGTGATAAACACAATTTCGTAGCATTCCATTCCGTCATCGGCTTTGACGAGATCAAGCTCATAATCAATCCAAGTAAGAGGATTCTTCTCGCTCAAGAGATACGAACTCCAACCAAGAACGTCTCCTTCTTCTTTTCTGTCGAGATTCAGAAGATCGAAGAAATCGTTAAGGCTCACTTCACCATCTTGAGCAAGTTTACGGTTAAGATGATACATAGCGTCTTGAACTTCGAGCATGCTCCGTTCAAAGAACTTATCCTGATGCTTTTCGTAGAAGATGCAAGTATCTCCATCAAACGGCTCGGGGGCTTTCTCGAGCTTTTCTTTGGTGAGTTCATGCTCGACCTGTTTTGCAGCACCAATACCGAAAATATCATCGATTTTATCTTTGTACTGCTTATACCCCTGATCGAGCATCATGTAAGCGCTTGTAAGAGCAAGGCGCTGCTTATTGCTCAAAATACTAGAGCCAACAATGCACGCGATCGTAGCGGTACCAAATGCAATACTTGGAGCATAAACAGGAGCTAGTGCTTTCACTTTGTCAATCGTTTTGACTTCTTCAGTATTTGCACATGCTTTTTCTTCCAAGAGTTCGAGTTTTGTCATTGCTTTTGGTGTAGCTCTTGCAACAGATACTGCTGTAACGACCACGCCAAATGCTCCAAGCGCTCCTAGGATTCTCGGAGATTCTTTTCTTAACACATTCACGATTTGGTTTGCGATGGACATAGTTTTCTCCTTTCTTTACCGAACGTTAGTGAGGTGAACTAAAAACAAAAGAGCCCTAGATTTCTCTAAGACTCTTTTGTGTGTAGGAATAGGGTCATTCGCCGAACATCACATCGTACCCGACCTCACCGGCTTTTATCCATTTCTCGCCTTTCGTCTTGAACAAAACGATGTTCCAAACGAATACAACGGTTCCGAATAGAGCCATGATAATGGTAACAATTTTTGCGATGATTTTCAGGACTTTCATTCCTATTCACCTCCTTCATAATACAAATTGCAAAATTTGCGTGGACAGAGGGAAAGAGTCCCTGTTAGGACTCCTCCTCATCGAAGAATAACGGTATCGTAAAGATCAAGCCGATAGCCGGAATGCCGGAATATTTAAATGTTGCAATCATCCAAAGATAAATGCAGCAAATGATACCCAGAATAATTTTCCGTCCATTTTTCTTGATAAACTCCAACATATTTATCACTCTCCTTCATTAGAGAGCTTGCAAATTTTGCGTAAAACGGAAAGAGACCTTGTTTCCAAAGCCTCTCCCGCTTGATACCTACCTTACTTCTTAGGCAGGATTTTCTGTAGCAAACCTCTTGTCATCGGAGATTTGATCGTACCGAATTCCTCGAAATGCAATGCTTTCCTGAGCCAGACATCGTAGAAGATGAATCCAGCCAAAGGCACCACAGTCTGCAAACCGATATTGACCCAGTCTTTGATTTCCCTACGTTTCGTAGCAGTTTTCTCGTTCTGCGCCTTATCGTAGTCAATCTTAGACTGAACCAACTTAGCCACAGCCTCCGATGCCTTTACCTTTTCATCAGTACCTCCGTTCAGGGCATTGACATCGTCGATTGCCGATTCGATCGCCTCATCCAATTTCTTTTCGATTTCCATAGTAGAACTCCTTTCCAGAATTTTTGGATATGGTATCCATAATATAAACTGTTATTCTTGCGTAGAATCGAGGTAATTGTTCTCAGTAACCGATACCACTACGTCTCTTCCAGGCATCAAATCGCTCATCATTCCTTTATCAATCTCAAGCCATAAAGAAGAGCTCCCGTCAAGGTCTGAGTGATCGATATTAATGCGTCCTACCTTTGGGGGATACCTCTTTTCCGCTTTCTGGATTCCAACGATAAGACCAATTACAAAAGCAATGAGCATGCCAGTAACAAGAATCAAAACAAGGAAAATATCAAACATTTCTTTCTCCTTTCTAGTTAAAGAGAAAAGAGTCTTTGCTTTAAAGACTCTAATCTCTGTCGTGGTTACTTCTTCAGCCACCGGAAAAACTTTTTGACGAGCTGCCAAATTATGCCGAATCCCCCAAAGATCGCTCCGATCAATGCGAGAATCCCAAGTAGAAAGACAGCCAAAATAAATAATAACAATCCTTCCATGACTTATAGTCACCTCCTTCATAATATAAGTTGTGAAATTTGCGGGCCACAAAGAAAAAAGGGAAAGAGCCCCTTAGGGCTCCTCCACCTCGTCAGAATTTTCCATTCCGTGTCCATAAAGGTTTATCATTTCCTCATGCATCTCCTTCTCTTTCGTAGCGTTGACCACCAGATAAATGGCATAGATAACTGCGATGATGAGAGCCAATGCGCTCCCACCAGCGCAGTATTTCACACACGTTCCATTTGTCCAGGGTTTGTTCCACCAATTCTTAAGTGCGTTTTTCATGATTCAAACTCCTTTACAGTAAATATTTGGAATATTCTTCCATAATATAAGCTGCGGAATTCGCGTGAAAAAAAAAAACAAAAGGGGTTGTTAGCCCCAATTGTCGGTTTAATAAACCAAGGTAAACGCCGTGAAGCAAACCGTAACGTCGCCTTCATCAGTATCCTGAACGTCAACACGAACGCTTCCGTCAGGAAGAATGTCAATAATCTCATATTGAGCATCTTCCCCGAATCGTTGTTCGATCATTTCAGAGATCTGCATGACTTCGTATTCCGGTTTGTTTGCAGCGTAACCTGCCATAAAACCAACAATAGCGATAACAATCCCAATTGCAGCGATAATAACATGCTTTTTCATAATATAATCTCCTTTACATTTATTATAAATAAGTGTCTTATCTTCATAATATGTGTTGCAAATTTCGCGCTCTAGCCGCCATCGCTACGTTCTCACAAAAAAAAAGAGGGTGTGTGACCCTCAATTGAATTATACCATAAGAGCTTTCATCTCTTCAATAGTCAATTCGTTAGCGTCAAACACTCTCCCTTTGCTTAATTCAGAATTAAGCAGCTTTTCACGAATGATAAGCTTAATAATGTTACTAATAACAGTATACATAATTCATCTCTCCTTCATAAAGGGAGGTGTGAATTTCGCGCTGCCATAAAAAGAAAAAGAAAATGCTGCTTGAGTTTATGTTATCTCAAGTCTTTGATTGATGGGGGCTTCTCTTCGTATATAACTTCGTACTTATATACCGGCTTCCCCACCTGCAGGAATACTATTTAACGGGATACTAACACCGTACCAAGTAATGAATTCCTTGGCTGTAGTTCCAATCTTTAACATTTTCATGGAGTACGTTCCATTCTCTTCATAATACGTGTTGCAAATTTCGCGCTCTTGGAACTGCCATCGCTTCGTTCTCACAGAAAAAGAAAAGACGCCTTGTTTCCAAAGCGCCTAATCTTTCTTAGGTGTTCATTGTCAGAACCCATCCGTATACAAGCCACATGCAGGCAACATAGCGGAAGTAGTTCGTCACGATATTTGCCGAACCACGCATCTTGTGAATTATATCGATCAAGAAATTCTTGTCGTCAGGCGAAACCTCATTGTAGTTGAATAACAACTCCGCATGAGCAATCGCCATTGACAGCCATGAGTCCTTGATCGGCGCATCACTCATAGAATGCCTGACCATCATAGCAAGATCGTTTACGAACTCTTCCCGAATCTCTGCCGGGCTTTTAACGGTGTTTTCCATATTAAACACTCTCCTTTCATAAAGGGAAATGAAAATATCGCGAGAAAAGAAAAAGAGCCTGTGTTTCAAGGCTCTCGTTCTTCAAAGTTTACGTCCGGAATTGATCCAAAGATATAAGTCCGCGATGTTTCGGAAGCCATAGCGTTTTGCAGCACTATCCATAAGGCTCGATGCCATAAAGCTCTGAATCGTAGCAAGTTCCACGTTTCCATTTCTTTTGGAAGCTATAGCCTTGCTAGACAGAGTTTTGGCGGACTCCATTATGGTAGCCGCGTCAATCTTTGACTTTCTCGTAACAAACGGATTTCTAAAAATAAATCTCATTCCGTTCACTCTCCTTTCATAATACACCCTGCGATTTCCGCGAAAAAAAAAAATAGAACGTGCTGTTCTATTTGTCTTCCCCCAGATCCTCTGGTTTCCCAGAATGTAGGAAGACCGGCTTTATTTCTCTTCATAATATGTGTTGTAAATTTCGCGCTCTAGTTTTGTTTTTCAAAAAAATTCCACCCGGGGAAATTTTGGATTTCAAAAGAGAAAGGGCCTTGCGACCCTCGCTCTTTTCATTTTTCCCAACACGGGACGATGATTTCTCCAGTTGCCATAAAATGCAAATCTCCGATTGCCTTTCTGACAGCCATCAGGGAGATAATTTTGTCTTTTAGATCCGCGTAGTTCTTTTTATTTTCCTCTGTGAGGTCTTTCTCCACAGCAGAATAGAAAGATTCCATAACACGGATCACATCAAGCATCTCCTTGACCTCTCTGTCAATCTTAAACAGCTTTTCTCTGGTAGATTCATTTTGGTTCATTTTGAACACCATCCTTTCATAAAGGGAGATGTAAATGCTGCGAAAAAAGAAAAGGGTCTATATTTCAAGACCCTTAACCATTTAAAGGTTGTTCATCTCATCGATTATCTTCTTTCCTTCAGGAGGAAGAATGTCGAGTCGCACATCAACCAACTCCACAAGATCGAAAAAGCATTTCTGTGCCTTCCTCGAGTTGGCGTTTGCCTCACGAGCAATACCGATAAGCTCTTCGATTTGTTCGTTTTGCTTGTTGATGATACTCCACAGTTCCTCGTATTCCTTTTTCGAGATAAACATGAATATCAACTCCTTTCATAAAGGGAGCTGTAAATTTCGCGAAAAAGAAAAGAGATAGTTGGACTTGAACCAACGACCTTTAGATGTAATCTAACGCTCTCCCATCTGAGCTATATCTCTTCATAAAGCACCATGCAAATTTCGCGAAGTACAGGAGAAAAACGAAGAGGGCCTGCTGAAATGACGCCTCTTCGTTCCTTGAAAGTTCAACTCTTCTTTTCAGGAGTGTAAACTTTCGTTTTGTTATACTGAGCGGTAGAGATACCAAGCAGCGCACCCAGGAAGGTGTCAACCGCCGTAATGGTCCCGACAACCTCTTCGCCAAACGGAAAACCCCAGATGCCCGCCAGTGCAAAATACAAAGTACCAATCGCGGGCAGAACAACCATGGCAATCCACTTGAGAATGTCGTATACCTTATCAGGCAGAACCAGATTCATAAATATCAAGTCCTTTCTTTATAGCCAGCAGGTCTGATCGGAAGCTTCTTTACTTCGTCCATAATCTTTTTCGCAGAGCCGTTTCCGCCAAGTTCAGTATAAGGCTCGTATAAATATACATACAAATCCTCATACTCATCTTTTGTAATCCAGCCCCGCTCAATGAACTTAAGTCCTCGCTCCATGATTTTCACATGGCCAAGACCTCTGAGCATTCTGTTACTAGCACTGTCCTTTTCTTTATCTTTGGCTTCTTTTTCAGCTCTCTTCTGCATAAAAGCCCAAAAGCCTGTGGAACCCATAACCGCACCAAAGACAGAAATAAGCGCGGTTACGATAATCTGAGCCCAATCCCCCAATCCAAACTCCCCCTATGCGATCAATCGTTCAAGTTCATATGGAACCACCAGCCAAGCGTCGTCACCAAGTATCCTATAGGCCTCAGAAAATATCTTTACCCCATAGTCTGCTATGAAATTACAGACCCATTCCTCGGCTTCGATCCAGTATTCTGGCTTTACCATCCTATGAATATCATCGAGTAGTCCATAACTTATCATAGCACAGTGCCCTAGCTCGTGGATCAGTACACGGTTTAGAAAGTCTCCATTGAGATTTGTGGACAAGTAGACACATCTTGTTTCAGGGTCTGTTGTTGCCACCGTTAATTTTCCGGTACGATCCACGAGCAGGTCACTGTTTGGTTTAACGAACACTACATGCCAAGTCCCTCGCATGTAGAAGTTCATCTTGGACTTTTAAGCAGGCAAATCGTTTGCGAATTTCTGGAGGTCAGCCTTCATCTTTTTACGCAACGTGGGATCGGAGGCCTCCCAGATCTCCTTCAAACTCTGCATGCTATCGGAAAGATGCTCGTTTGCATGTTCTTCCATCATCTGTTTATCAGAGACGGATTTCGTTTCGGTATAATGCCGACGAGCTTTGCGGAATTCATTGTATGCTTTGCCGTAACGAGGATCTTCCATTTCTTGCTCACGGAAACGGCCATCCTTGCCACGATTCCACATATCTTTGTCCATGGGATAACCCATCCGCATGTTGGACATCTCAGGATAAGGACCGCGGTAAATATCATCGTCGTCTCGCCATTCGGGGTTCATAGGATTCATACGAACGTGATGCCTACCGTAGCCCATTTTGCCTTCGTATTCCTCAACTTCGCGCATAGCTTTGGTAATCGAAGAATAATAGCAAGCCTTTTGGCACTTCTCTTCTGCTTCGGAGAGGTCTTTAATCATGTCGATCGCTTCACCCAGCTCACAGGTATCGATCTTATCCATGCCACTCGCCATAGCAGAGCTCACATACTCGATGAGCCGCTTCTTAAGATCGCAGATTTCTTCATAAGAAGCAGCTTTCATTTCTTTATTGTGCATAATCCGAAGTCTCCTTTCTTAAATATCAGCCAGAACGACGACCGATCATGAGAACCGCATTCGCATCAACCACAACAGTAGAGGTGCTGTTATTTGCCACCGTGATGCGGTCGTAATCGCCGCAGCAGTTTTTGACATACGTGCCCCTAGAAACACTATTGAAGTCGCCAGGAGCACCGACAACACTCTTCATTGTAGTTTCAAGCAGCGGATCACCACCCAGCTCAATAACAAGCTGGACAGGACCAGAAGCCGTTCCGCCAATATTACCACCAAAGTAGACTTCATACACGCCATTGCAACGCAGTTTTACGCTACCGGTTCCTGCACGATGACACTCAGCGCAGCCAGTATGAAGCTTCACAAGATCGAAGGTAAGAGACTGACCCGGAGAAAGGGTTTGCTCAGTCGAATTAGACAGCACAATCATACTAAACATACCTCCATTTTAAATTTATGTTCGGTTAGCCACAGCAGGGGTTGCAACCAGAATTGCAGCCGCAACCACTATAGTAGGCATACGGGTTCGGGACATTATACGCCGGAACCGGGCACGGACGCAGCTGACCAACCAGATAATCGTTCTGATTGCGCTGAGAGATGCCCAGATTCAAAGCGCTCACCTGGCTACGCAGCTCGGCAATGGTCTCGTCCTTATCCTGCATACGATAAGCAACCAGCTCATCATGCAGCGCACGGAAGTTTGCGTTGTCGTTCTGAACGATCGTCTGAGCGGCCTGGTTAATGGCATTACTAACGTTGCAGAAGCCCGTGGACAGATCGAAACGAACGTTCGAAATCGCCTCACGGTTTTCGCAGCAGCAGTCTGCCAGCTGACGAGACAGAGCATTGGTATCCTGAATCTGAGCAACGCCCATGTTATTAATCGCCTGCTGCAAGCCAAAGCCCGTCTGCATAATATTCTGATTAATGCCATTCATCTGGTTCAGCTGATCGTAACCGAGAGAGCAGATGCCGTTCTCAATACCGTTGAGCATGCTCTGAACGTTAGCATTGTTGAAACCATTTTGAACTTCAGCGCAGGTCGCAGGAGTGCAGCAGGAGTTACAACCATTGAAGCCGTTACCCCAGCCAAACCCACGATTACCAAAACCGCCAAACAGAGCCAGCAGAATAATCCAGGCCCACCAGCCGCCTCCAAATCCATCATAACCATTGTTGCGATTGCAGTCAATAGCCGCGATGTCCGCAACACTAGGAGCATAAGAACCACCGAACATAGTGCTTCCTCCTTTTTGTAAGAAGATCTTAGAAGGTTACGTGTCGGACTATTATATAAAGTGGTCTAGTAATCTACTTTGTAGGACTGCGCGTAAGCCTATCACAAGTGACTACCTCTCACTTTACTTGTTTTAAAAATGGAAAAAGCGCTTGACTTGTGCCATACCCTGTTCTTTCGTCATACCGTAAGACTTCAAAAGGTTCTGAGCAATCTCTTCACCTTTCTTTTGATCTCCGGACTGAATGATTTGGATATAGCTTTGCGCTTGCGGATTATTTGCGATGTTGGGATTTTGCTGAATTTGCGACATCAGAAACTGCATCGGAGAAATCATAGCCTAGCCCTCCTTATTCCGTCAAGCTCTTCTCGATCTTAGAAAGCCGTTCGTTGATGGAATTAAGCATCAATTCGAGCTGACTTTCTTTCGGAGCTTGTTCGACAGTATCAGGGACGTATTTCACCATATCAAGTTTACCGTTTTTATTCCAGACCTTCACATAGATACAAGAGCCATCGAACGACGGGAAATAGTAGTTCCTACCGTCCATTTGAACCTCATTCGGCAAAATATCATCCGCAGAGTTCACCATTCTACCAGAAATCTGAACAATCTGGGGTTGAGGCTGGGTTTGCTGAATATTTTGCTGCTGAGCGGTCATAGGTTGGAACGGGGTATAACCCATCTGATTTCCTTGATACGGTGCTGGATAGCTTGGGATATTCATAGGTTGACCGTAAGGACCATAAAACCCATTAAATCCATTTGTTCCATAGCCAGGCATAATAAGATCTCCTTTCTTTATGCCGAGAATTACATTTCTTCCAAAACCGGGCATCCGGATTCATCGGCCATCGATTTGATGGTCGCGACGTCGCCATTCGAAGCGGGACCGATAACATAAGCGGTTCTAGTCTCAACGCCAAGGCCCAGCTCTTTTGCTTTTGCGATAATATCATTGGTCGCGTTGACAACGCACAGCTTCTTAAGCTCGACAGGAGGCGTCGGAGTAGGCTCGTCAGCTTCGCTATCATCACAAATGCCGCTGTAGTCAATATTAAGGTCGACATTACCGTCAATACCGTTGACTCTACCAGAACTCGTATACTGCCACATCATGTAGTCGCCTTTATAGCCAAGATTTTCCCGGTAGTCAGCAACCCACAAAGGATAGCCCTTAAGAGCATTAGCATCCAGATTTGCATTGATGAAATTGGTATACGAGTACCAGCCAGGAATAAAGCCCTTCTGATCGAGAATATCCATCATGCGCTTGGTAAGGGCCGTGAGGTTAGAAAGACCCGCGAGCTGATTTGCCTCAACGTCGACAAATACCGGGTACTCGAAAGTCTTACCCTCAAGGGCAGGAAGCCATGTGCCAAGCTCGTCGTTTTGCTCTTCTTCGGTATTGCCGTAAGTGAAAATATAAGCGCCGACTTTAAGACCTGCCGCCTTAGCGCCTTGGTAGTTTTTCTCGAAATATGGATCAACATACGGTCCATTATTGTCCTGACTACCGGCACGAATAATGGCAAATTTTACACCATCTTTTGCAACCTTCTGCCAGTCGATATCGCCCTGGTATTTCGAAACGTCAACGCCCAAATATCCATCCTGGTTCTCTTCTTCGTCCCCCACTCGCTCAACACTGGTGTAATCGCCAAGATGAGCTTCGACAGTAGCGTTTGCGCAAGTGAAGTCGTCATCCAGCCAGTTAAGAGGGTTATAGCGACCCCGATTAAGGCGAACCTCGAAGTGAAGATGAGGACCAGTCGAATGGCCACTGTTGCCAGAATATCCAATCAGCTGACCTTCAGAAACCGTCTGACCGTTAGAGACAAGAATCTTGGACAAGTGCGCATAGTAAGTCTCAAGCTGGCTACGACCTTTGTAGTCGCTATGCCGAATCCGAATCAGGTTGCCATAACTCTGGTTACCTGAGATCGTTTTGCCATCCCAATACTGTACCATGTTTACAGTACCAGGTTCTGCGGCAAAGACGGGCGTACCAGTAGCCGCCCTTAAGTCAATCGCGTTATGTGCAGAACCATCCGAATACGTCCAACCAGCCGTCAGAACGTGCTCATTGATAGGCCAACGAAGTAAAACTGTTCCATCAGAATATCGCATAACTTAGTTCACTCCTTTCAGATTAGACAAAAGACCCAAATCCTCCCAAGCAGCTGAATAAGACGGATAGTCCCAAACACAGTTGTCAATCTTGCATTTGTAGACATGGCCGTCATCGCCAAGATAACACTCGTCTTTCATATACATGCCAGACGTGCCATTTGGTGCGGCATACGGTTTTGCTTTTAAAGGATTTTTGGTATGAAGCAAACTCCAAAGAGCAGGAAGCGTTGCAGGGTTTCCTTCATAACTAGAGGCGTTATGAGGAGTAATCAGCTTATAGACCTGGCCTTCATAAGAAACAGGAGAACCTGCAGGAGTGCTAGAGTAGTCCTTATTTTTATTAAAGGCAGGCGCTGCATACTCCATATCAATGATCTCTGTATCGGTCATAGTAGAAGATTCTGTTCGCAAAATATTCGCCTGATAGCGACCAAGAGCTCTGATCGCTTCTAGCAGCATTTCGCGGTTTGTCATATACTGTTCACCCCTTCAGAAAACGCTTTTGCAAACTCGTCCCATACCAGGTTTCTTGCGAGATCGCTAGGAGAACCAGGATCTACCGGGGCTTCTTCGAGATCTTTTAGCTCTTCTTCAGTATATGCGTGATAGAAGTAGCAATCCTCATACTCATCATATGCTGCTTGACCGGGCGTTACAACATAGCGTTCTTTTAGCCCTTTTCCGCCATTCATCTCTTCGGTTCCCGGCATGACACGGTAATCATACACAGGTTCCACGGCATCATGGTGTGCTACAAATCGCTTAGTCTCATAAATACGCCCAAGATCAGGATCGTAAGAGTCCATCTCTTTGAGCGTGACTTCGTCGTAGATTTTCATACGTTCATCTCCTTTCTTCGAAGACTGGGCCCCGGAACAGCATTAGCCAGAAGAAGCTTACTCTTCGTTAGCCCCCCTGGCATCATAAGATCGGCCATGGTAATTCTCCTTTCTTTTAGCTAAGATTTAGGTGACCGTAAACGATCCAGTTCCAGATCTTTCTGTATTGATTTGCTGAGGGGTAGAGCCGGAAATTCTAACATCGGTTCCACCGATCGTAAAACTAACCGAGAAGTCGGCAACAACTTGGTTCATTGGTCGACCTTGTTGGTTATTTGCAATAAACCAGTTATAGTTAATTGTTCTAATTCCTAGGGCTTGAATGACCTGATCTCTAAAATTGCTGCAAATATAATTGATCATATCGGTAATGGATGCTCTGGCCTCTGGCGCCCAATCTTGGCCATTCGATCGATATAACCCTTCTGGTAGACGGTTAATTGCAATATAGTCAGTTCCTTTACCAATGCTTCCATACTGATACTGACCTCTATCAATGATCATTCCTGTTTGAAGTTCTTTACTTCCATTGGAATAGAATGTCTTTCCGGACAAAACATCCGAAGGAGTAGCATCCGCCAGGGAAAGTTTACTCTTCGTCAACCCTCCACCAGGATTCATAAGATCAGCCATTATTCCGCCCCCTTGATAAGCCAAATGATTTCCATATCGGAAGTAGGTTGTTCAAATACTCTAGCCGTTACTTGATTAGAACCAAGTGTAGCATAGCCCATGTTAAAAATGGTCAAATTGTCCTGAAGCGTATCATTTGTCGATTCATTTGTCGTTTTCTCACACATTGGACCAGAAACAAATCGACTGGAATACGTTACACTTGGAGCGTTTGTATCCATTTTGACTAAGCTAGCCGTTTGAGTATAATAACTGCCAGCGTTATACCATTCTCCTTGGGAAAAACTTGCTTTATACCTGTAGCCGACTTCGGAATCAATTGCGTCAATCTGATTTTGCAAATGCCCAGCAGGATCGGTTCCGAGTTGACCTTTTACATTATCGAACCACTCTTCAAAAATCGCCTGCCACTGAGCAACCATCTCGTTTGTCTGCAAAACTTGCAAAGGACCTGTTACAAACGGACAATCGTCAAGACCAACGCGGTTTTCGATGTTTGCTTGGCTAATAGTCGTAGCGCCATAAGGAACCGTGACATAAGCAAGAGCGTACTGATGAACAGTTTGCGTGTTTATAAGGGTTGGCTTTTGAGGACTCGATGCTGCTGTACCGGTGACCACTTTGAAGGAGTTCGTACGAGTCGACTCATTTACCTCCAAAACGATCGCATCAATTCGAGGCAACACCAGGTTTGAAGCCTCGAGCGTTACTTGGAAATTCGAGTCGTTAAGCGTCCAAGTATGATTAAACCAAGCCCTACCAGTACCGACATAGACAGCCAAAGAGCCTCCAACCGGAGTAACCGCGAAATGGTCTCCGATCAGCTCAAAGATGCCGTCTAAAATAATGCCATCGAAGATAGAACCAAACTGCTCGGCGTTATACTTTCTATCCCCGTTTGACGAGTTATAAAAACCATAAGTAACAGCCATATAAAACCCTCCTCATAGGGATAGTGTTAAGCGCCAGTAAATGCACCAGTTCCAGCATTAGAGTAGAATTTACCGTCGACTAGATCATAAAGACCGTATTCTCCATCGGGATT
>ERZ1090864.296-NODE-296-length-28159-cov-16.053231_pt1 | contig 28159 bp, 27 predicted proteins | sample MGYA00478479_ERZ1090864 | MGnify/ENA primary metagenome ERZ1090864 (study PRJEB33644, sample SAMEA5815743) | chicken gut metagenome | biome: Chicken; feature: Gastrointestinal Tract; material: Caecum | place: Ireland | collected 2019-01-01 | study: A study of the...
AGCCTGTCCTCGCTTTTTAAATATTCAGTTGTAACACATGTATTGTAATCCTACAGAGATTTGTTTTTAGAAGCAGAGATTTGCATTGTGCAAACCTGAAGGTTATGATATACTTAGGAGCAAAAAAATATCAGGAGGCCTTATGTTTAAGAAAACAAATAAAATAATCCACATTGTCATCCTGCTGGCAGCGCTGATCATTTTGGCTGCAGCGGCCGGGATCCGAAATCATTTTATGAAAACACAGGCACGGCAGCCGGAGGGTGAAAACACCATGAAAGCGGTGTACTTACAGAAGGAAGACGGAAACAGCATCTTTATCAATCTGACAGATAAATATCCCTTTACCGGAACGATCCCACAGGGCGAACTCTACGATGAAGATGGAGAAAAGATTACAGAGAAAGACTTAAATAACGGAGACGTGCTGGACATCTGGGGGAACGGAATCATCGCCCAATCTTATCCCGCACAGTATAATGGGATCACAAAAATCCAGAGAACGGAACAGGCGAACCAAGAATATATAGAAGAATATAGTCATTATCTTGAAGAGCTTTTTGTAGAAAAGGATCCCTCACAGCGCCCAAATCTGAACGTATGCTATACAGATGACCTGGCGCAAGTGTCTGTGAGCATCCCGGACCCCCTCAGCTATACATGGACCTATGAGGATCAAAATGGGGAAAGTCAGACCATCACCACTGACGGCCCTCACATTCTGCAGACAGAATCTACAGAGATAACAAAGCTCTCAGAACCTGTGCAAATGGAGTTGGAATTTGATGAAAAGCCCGAGAGCATCCAACTGCTTTCCTGGGAGGATTCTCTGCTTGGACAGTATCAGGACAGCGCGGCTCAGTTACCGGAAGGAACCGCTGTAGAAGTAACAGAAAATGAAAAGGGAAATCTGGAGTTCACCGCACAGCCGGGCACCATATATCAGGTTCGGGGGCAATGGAAAAACGGCGCCGTGGATTACGGATTCTGGGTACCTGCCTGATAGATCCTGACAAATACTGAAAAGTCCGTGTCCTCCGGTTGTCATCTGTGACTACAATGATGTATAATAGGCATGCAATAGTCAGACAATTGTAACAGGTGTACACACCGGAAAAGAGGACATGTATATGAAGATCGATATGCATTGCCATGTGAAAGAGGGCTCCATTGACAGCAAAGTGGGGCTGGACGAATATATCACCAAATTAAAGCAGCATGGATTCCAGGGAATGGTCATCACGGACCACGACACATACAATGGCTACCGCTATTGGAAGCAGCATATAAAAGGGAAGAAGCATACGGATTTTGTCGTGCTCAAGGGTATTGAGTATGACACCCGGGACGCGGGGCACATTATCGTGATCATGCCGGAAGGCGTGAAGATGCGGGTGCTGGAAATGCGCGGGATGCCCCTTGCCCTGCTGATCGACCTGGTCCACCGCAATGGCGGCGTACTCGGACCCGCACATCCCTGCGGTGAGAAATATATGAGCTTCACAAACACAAAGAAGTTCTATCAGTCACCGGAGATCATAAAGCGCTTTGATTTTGTGGAGGCATTTAACAGCTGTGAATCTGTCCAGTCTAATGCCGGAGCTGAAAAACTGGCAAAAAAATACGGAAAGGTGATGACAGGAGGAAGCGATTCCCATAAACCGGGCTGCATCGGCCGCGGTTATACCATCCTTCCCGAACCGGTCACATGCGAGACCGAACTGATCTCCCTGATCCACAAAAAAACGCCTTTCAAAGCAGGCGGGACACTCTACGAGAAGACCACAAAAGGACGGATCGGAAAGATCAATAAACTTCTCGTCTATTCGTTCTGGATCTATAACAAGAGCGGTGAGCTCATGAAACGGCGCGGCAGGAATAAAAAAATGGTGGAGGAACATCCGTTTGACCCCATTGATCCCATCGAGCTGTATTATCACTCCTGATGAGATCTGAGAGAACAGAACCGAGCTGTCCGTAAGAAAAAAGCTGCCTGTCAGTTATTTGTTTAACTGATAGACAGCTTTATTTTCTTTCTTCTCTTCCAGGATCATCTTCTGGCGGACCATATAGGGAAGAATGGAATCAAGAAATTTATCAGGCTCGGTCACTCCGATCTGTTCTTTGGAAAAGGGCTGGCGGGCAGTCAGGCCCTTCACAAACGGCTCCAGCTCTTTTCGTGTCATAGGGCCGTTCTTTTTCAGCGCCTTTTTTACTTTTGAAATCCCCTTCGCGCTGAGCATGTTGGAAAGATCCTGCTTCTGACGCATGCTTCGCCACAGCCCCCAGATGTAGATGACCGCGGTGGCCAGGGCAAAGAGAAGGACATAGGGAATATACTGCAGCATTATTTTCTACTCTCTCCTTTCCAGTAGATCAGATGGTTATCATGAAGGATCTCAAGAAACTTGATCAGTCTGGACAGGGGCTTCTCCATCTTCGGGAACTTTGCCTCCAGTTCCAGGGAGAGCTGATGCACATCCTTGCTGTCATCGATCGCCAGCCATACGAAGCTGCCGAGCTCGTCCATCCTGACGTCACTGACTCTGGGGCGATGGAAAAACTTCTGCGCGATCCTGTGATAGAAGCCCTTCCACTCGATAAACACAGTGACCCTGCCATTATCGGCGGTCTCATATTCAACATCCGGATTTTTCACCGGAACATAATCCATATAGTTTTTATCATTTTTCTTACTCATAGCTTTAGAGACGTCCTCTCGATTATATCTCAGTGTGCAGACCAAAAGCGCGCTCTGCTGTCAACAAGCATCATAACACAGAAGAAAACAGCCCGCAAGACGCAGGCTGTTTCCATGCCGGTCATCCGGCTCCCAAAATCCCGCGGATCTATGCGGGCTCTTTGCTCTTATTTTGCTTTCTTCATGCAGCGTCTGAAAAGGTAAGCCAGAAGGAGCACAAAGACAATAAGGCTTACAAACTGCGGCGTTGTGATGCCCAGTTTTTCACTCAGGTTGATCGAGGAATCCATTCCCGCAACGGCGAGGATCGCAAGGACGATACCCATGATACCTTCTCCGGCGATCATACCGGAAGTAAAGAGGACACCCTTGTCCGCGCGTTCTTTCTTCTCCTCGTCTGTGCCTTTGATCTTCTCAACGATAAAGCGTACAATGCCTCCGGCCATGATACCCGCGCTCAGACTGAACGGCAGATACATGCCAACCGCAAACGGCATTACCGGTACCTTCAGTATCTCAACTACAACTGCGATGAATACACCGATCAGGATCAGCGCCCACGGAAGATCCGCGTTCATGATACCTTCCACGAGCATCTTCATCATCGTAGCCTGTGCTGCCGGGATCTGCTCGCTTCCGTAACCCCACGCTTCATTCAGCAGGTAAAGGACGCCGCCGATAGCTGCCGCTGCAACAACAACGCCGATCATCTCACCGATCTGCTGTTTCTTCGGTGTAGCTCCTACAATAAAACCAGTCTTAAGATCCTGTGAAGTATCTCCGGCGATCGCCGCGACGATACAGATAACGCCGCCAATGGCAATAGCGCCTACCATACCTGTAGTGCCGCCTGTACCGGTCGCTTTCAGGATCAGAGTCGCGATGATCAGTGTCGCGATGGCCATACCGGATACCGGGTTGTTGGAGGAACCGATCAGGCCGACCATACGCGAGGATACGGACGCAAAGAAGAATCCGAAGATCACGACGATCAGTGAGCCGAGCGGACTTACCGGGAATGTCGGGATGATCCAGATAAGCACTACGATGACCGCAAGCAGGATAAGCAGGATCGGCATCGGAATATCCTGCTCTGTACGCAGGGCATTCTTCTGTGCCTGCTTCTTGCTCATGCTGGACATCGCCTGTTTAAAGGTGCGGACGATCAGCGGGAACGTCTTTATCAGACTGATGATACCGCCTGCCGCTACCGCTCCGGCGCCAATGTATTTGATATAATTGCCCCACAGATCGCCTGGCGCAAGCTGGGAGATCGGCACTTCGCCCGGAAAGATGGTCGCATCTCCGCCGAACAGGGCGATCGCCGGCATAAGTACGAACCAGCTCAGTGTACCACCGGCCAGCATGTAGCTGGCGATCTTCGGTCCGCAGATAAATCCGACGCCCGCAAGTGACGGCAGGACCTGGATTCCGATCTGAGATCCGGCATAGCCCTTGAAAGCGTATCCGATCTCACTCGGGAATAATTTCAGGCCGTCTGCGATAAATTTATATACTGCCGCGATACCAAGTCCCGTAAAGACTGTACCAGCCTTGGAACCTCCCTCTTCTCCTGCAAGAAGGACTTCCGCGCAGGCAGTTCCCTCCGGGAACGGAAGTGTTCCGTGCTCCTCAACGATCAGAGCCTGACGGAGAGGAACCATAAAGCATACGCCGAGGATACCGCCAAACAGAGCGATCAGGAAGATCGTGATAATGCTGGGAAATTCGATTTTACCTTCTTCAGCCCACAAAAACAATGCAGGAAGCGTAAAGATCGCTCCTGCCGCCAGTGACTCACCTGCAGAACCGATCGTCTGTACCAGGTTATTCTCGAGAATGGAATCCCTGCGGAGGATCACACGGATAATTCCCATTGAAATAACTGCCGCCGGAATAGAAGCGGAGATCGTCATACCAACGAGAAGTCCAAGATATGCATTTGCTGCACCAAACACAACCGCAAGAACGATACCAATCACGATAGATGTGACCGTAAACTCCGGAACGACTTTATCCGCCGGAATATACGGCTTGAACTCATTCTTGTTGTCCATGATGTTCATTCCTTTCTAGATGTTATTTTAACGACTTTTCAACGCAGTCCATGCCATTATAGCACGTTACTCTGATAAAAGGAAGAAGAAAATCTGAATTTGTGTGGGTGGACGGTCAGTCGGCGGGGAATCCGAAAATCGCGGAATGGGTGTGCCGAAAACGTATTCAGCGTGTAGGTGTGGGTGGCATCGTCTCCGCTCCATGCGGCAGGAAAAATTATGAAATCAGGGGATACGCTAAAAACATGGATTGGAAGAGGGCAACTCAGCTTCGCCTCAGACAATCCCTCTTCCAATCCCAATGCGTATCCCCTGATTTTTATTTTTCCCAAGCCTCATTCCGAAGTCGCCTCAGCCACCCACACCTACGCGCTGAAGCGCTTTCGAAAAAATCCTCCACAGTTTTCGGACCCTTTATTCAAGTCCAAGCTTCCGGCAAATCCAGACTTACATCGTTGATTTATAGTAGTTGATAAGGCATCCGTCAAGTATGATCTGCCGTTCCGCGTCGGTCAGGTCACCGATCTTCAGGTCGATCTCTTTGAGGCCATCGCCCACCACATAAGCCTTGATCACTTCTGCCTTCTCTTCCACTGCTTTTCTCACATCCGGCACGAAGATATAGTCGCCGTTCTTGAACGGCAGATGCTCATGGGCAGCGTCCGTAAGGAACGGAAGCATTCCCCAGTTGATCAGGTTGGAGCGGTAGCGCTTCGTAGCGTACTCGACAGCGATATTCGCCCAGCCGCCCAGGACCTTCTGGCAGGATGCCGCCTGCTCGCGGGCGGAGCCGTCTCCCGGTTTTACAGCGAAGATCGTGCTGCCTACGCCGATATTTCCTTCGCCTACTCCCGGATAAGTCTTCTGGATCGTCTCCATCACCGGTCTCAGTTCCTCAAGCGCATCAAGAGGGCATGTCCCCGCCTCAATGGCTTTCTGGGCTTTCTGTACTTCTTTCGCGCGTCCCACATATGCCGGGTCTTTTCTGGAGAGCGCGAACTCTGCCAGCCCCAGCGGGTTGGAGCGGTAAGAAGAAGTCTCGCCGGATGGGATCAGCTCATCTGTCGTTGTGACCGGATCGTGAATCTCGGATACGACTTTGACGATCAGGTTCTCCGGCAGCTCTGACATCTCCGGCCAGTCCTTGATGTTCGGTCCAAACTGGATCTCCACGTCCGGATCCGCCACTCCGTGGCTGTCAAATACACGGTTTGCGTAAATATTGCCGTCAAAATGATACTTCTGTCCTTTATACTCCACATCCATTGCTGTCGCCGGTGTGAGGTATCCCTTGTTTGCCGCTGTCGCAGCGATGGAACGCGCGTCCATGAGCGCCACGGAAGAGATCTGCCCGCTCTGGAGCTTGCTGCCTTCACGGTTCGGGAAATTTCTTGTGGTGTGGCGGATGGAGAACGCGTTGTTCGCCGGGGTGTCTCCCGCGCCGAAGCACGGTCCGCAGAACGCGGTCTTCACAACGGTTCCTGCTTCCAGCAGATCGGCCACCGCGCCGTTCTTCACAAGTTCCATGTAGATCGGCATACTTGCCGGATACACGCTGAATGTGAATGTGTCAGAACCGATATTGCGCCCCTTGATAATGTCCGCTGCCGCGCAGATATTTTCAAATCCACCGCCCGCGCACCCGGCGATAATGCCCTGTTCTACATAGAGCCTGCCGTCCCGGATCTTATCCTGAAGGGAATACTCCACCGCTCCGTCCAGACTGACAAGAGCTTTCTGCTCCACATCGTGGAGGACGTCCTTTAAGTTTGCGTTCACCTCATCGATGGTGTACACGTTGCTCGGATGGAAGGGCATGGCGATCATGGGCCTGATCTCGCTTAAGTTCACATAAACGCATCCGTCATAATATGCAGCCGCGCCCGGATTCAGTTCTTTGTATTCCTCTTTCCTGCCGTGGATCTCGTAGAACTCCTCGATCTTCTCATCTGTGGTCCAGACGGAGGACAGACAGGTCGTCTCCGTGGTCATGACGTCAATACCGATACGGAAATCCGCGCTGAGCTTCTTCACGCTGGGCCCGACAAACTCCATTACCTTATTATTTACATAGCCGTTCTTGAACACCGCTCCGATAACCGCAAGGGCAATGTCCTGGGGACCCACACCCTTCATCGGCTCTCCATCCAGATAGATGGCGATCACGCCCGGCATCTTGATATCGTATGTTTTATTGAGGAGCTGTTTTACAAGCTCCGGTCCGCCCTCGCCCATCGCCATAGTGCCGAGCGCTCCGTAACGCGTATGGCTGTCTGACCCAAGGATCATCTTTCCGCAGCCTGCCATCATCTCGCGGGCAAACTGGTGGATGACTGCCTGGTGAGGCGGTACATAGGCGCCGCCGTACTTCTTCGCGCAGGTCAGACCGAACATGTGGTCATCCTCATTGATCGTGCCGCCTACCGCGCAAAGGCTGTTATGACAGTTTGTCAGCACATAGGGGATCGGGAATTTCTGGAGTCCCGAAGCGCGGGCGGTCTGGATGATACCCACAAAAGTGATGTCATGGGACGCCAGCTTGTCGAACCGGATCTGCAGATTCTCCATATTGTCGGAAATGTTGTGCGCTTTCAGGATGCCGTAGGCTATCGTGTTCCGCGCCGCTTCTTCCTTTGAAATGGGAACCTGTGTGTTTCCTGTATCTTCCACTATCTCAGTACCGTTTAAGAGATAGACTCCGTTTTCATATAATTTGATCATATATATCCTCCTTATTGAATCTTTCCTTTAGTTTCATGCTCTCAGCAGTGCTATTTTAGCATATTTCAGGTGGGTAGTAAACTGCGGCTTCGTTTTTCTGCCCCGCGCTTATCTTAAAATCCATAAATGAAAACAAAAAGAGAATGCCGCAATATCAAAACTGATGATTGACAGCACTCTCTTTTCTGTATCTCTCGTTTTCCTTATTTAGTTAACAAATAACTCTTTTCTCTTGTTGAAATAGATATAATTCACGGGAATGAAGATCGCCGCGCCGATCACCGTCCCCAAAATATTGCCGGCGACATCCGCCATGCCTGCTCCCGCCGCATACGGCACCGCCGCGCTGATGACAGCAACTCCCGCGATCGTGTGGAGCAGCCCCATGACCAGTACCGCGGCCACAAACAGGATATACTGCATCGGAGCGTTTTTCTTATAATGCGCCAGTCTCTGACGGACGATGAACGCTCCCACTATAAGCGCGATACAGATCAAACCATATATCACATCCACAGCTTTCAGACCGGGATAAAAGGCATAGATCAGAGCCGCGTCATCTCCGTAGGCAATCCCCAGAAAGCCATGCAGCGCATTGTACACCATAATAACCATATTCGCAAACAACTGAAAATAAATAATGAACTTAAACCATGCCATGGGGTGATTCTGCACCGGATTTACCTGCACCTGCGGATATGGTTGCTGCCCGCCCGGCTGGTATGTATTGTACGGCTGCTGCCCGCCCGGCTGTGAATTGTATGACTGCTGCGTCTCCGGCTGAGGCGCACTCGCCTGCTGCGCGTCCGGCTGAGAGGCCGCCTCAGCCTCTACAGCCTTTCCGCAATTCGCGCAGAACTGTCCTCCCTCTGGTATCTCATTTCCACAAAATCTACAAAACATGTTTTTCTCCTCTCCGGATCACCGGTGTTTCCGTGTCACCGTGTTCCCTGGTAATTTTATGTGTATATTATCCTTTTTACTCGTGGCAGTCAATACTCATGCTGTCCACAAGCCCTGTACCCGCTTCTGTATCTATGCTGCAGCTATTGTAGCTGTCCTGTGCATACCAGTGATACGAACCGCCGTACTCTTCCTCTTCCCATGTGCTGTCCGGCTCACCGTAAGCGGCGATGGCATCTGCCCCTGCGGAACCGATCTGGATGCCGCCCGGGAAGAGCACGGTCAGACCGCCGTTTTCCAGGTCATAAGAATCTACTGAGATCCCTCCCACCAGACAGTCCTTCAGTTCAAGCGCTCCGTCTGTATTATTGATCATATCCACCATGATCTCATTGCCGTTGCCATCCACAAACCATGCCAGCTCATACTCGCCTGCATTTACTACATAATCCAGCGGTGTGTACGATATGTCCAGTGTCACGCCTGCCGCCTCGAGATCCGCGATCGAACAGGGCAGTATGACTATCGTATCGTTTATCTGCACCGTGTAAGACTCCCAGTCGTCTCCCAGTCCGGGGTTTTGCTCTGCCGGTTCCGCCGGCTCTACGCCCCCTCCGATATCACCCAAGCTGTCTCCCGACTCTCCCGCGCTGAGCGCTTCGTCCGGAACAACGATCTCATCTACACTGTCATACTCCAGAAATGTCATTTCAATATAGCAGTCAGTTGCTGTGACTCCTGCTTCCTCCAGCATAGGCGCAAAGGTGGCTGTCAGATCAAAATAAATCCGCGCTGGAAGAACGCTGTCCTGGTAAACATCGATGGTACAGGGGAATACCATATCCGCCACTGCCTCTTCGTCCAGCCCATATCCAGAGAAGGAATCCATCATATTGGACTGGAGCATTTCCGTAAAGATATCTCCCGACAGCTCTCCGGTCAGCTCAAAGCATTTTTTTCCATTCACATCCACCAGACTTTTCTCCAGCTCGAACTTGTCTGCATAGTCCGAAATGTTCCCGGTCATGCTCCCTACATTTCCCAGTACGTCTCCTGCGTCAACCGTATCCTTTGTCCACTCGCCTTCTACCAGCGTGTAGGTGACATACTGATCGCCTTCTTTGGCAGTATACATCTCCATCTCCGTCCCGACACTGCTGCCGAACATCCCCAGGTTTACCGAACCTTTCCCATAGGAAGCCTCAGGATCTGCTGTAGACTCTATGTCCATGTCCATACTGATAGAAACAGAGTCCGTTTCTTCTGCCATATTCAGCTCGAATTTCATGTTCATCAGGACCGAATTTGTTTTTTCCGCCTTAGCCGTCATATCCTGCAGCAGGTTTTCCGGCGTTGCCTTTTTCATGCCGCACCCTGATAACAGCGCGGCTGTCATTACGGCTGTCATTCCCATGACCGCCAGCCTTTTCGTCAGTTTTTTCATACCTTTTCCCTCCATCGTTTTTATTTGTGTGATATTTTGTCCCTTTTAATATTCATCTGTAAGATAAATAACTCCCATCCAATAATAGCCTCCCAGCTCGTCGCTGCCATATTGGCTGATGACATTCTGCGCGATCCTCATAAATTCTTCATCGCTCAGTGTATAATCCGTCCGCAGGACTGCCGTACCCTCCTCCTGTAATTCCTCTGTCAGGGGAGCTGTGATCTGATCCTGTTCATAAAACTTGTTGTTGATGCGGTAATATTCTCTCTCATCTGTTTCAGCTCTGTACTCTCCTGTCATTGAATCGAGCACATACCTTTCATCCTCCACCAGCACCTTGTCAGCCGCATAGTCCGGAAGATTCAAAAGCGCGTTAAAGATCAGCTCATTATCGTTGTTCGTCGCGTCAACAATCGTCCAGCTTCCGTCTATTTTCACCTTGTTCCATGCATGGGGCAGATCCCCCTCCAGATATCCTGTCACCACGATACAATCCAGGCCGGCCTCCTGAGCCAGGAGCTTGAACGCCCCGGCATAACTGGAGCAGACGCCGGTTTTATTGAGCAGGACTCCGTAAGGAGTGAAAGAATCGTTAAATTCCTCATCCACTTCCGCGAAATCATTTTCTTCCGCATTTTCAAGAGCGCCCATGTCATATTCCGCGATGTCGCACAGGTACTGGTTGATGGCAAGCTCTTTCTCCAGCTCTGTCATGTCCTGGGTGATGATCTCGCCGACCACTCTTTTGACCTCCGCATCGATCTCTTTCTGCTTCTGCCTGATCTCATCGGCTTCCGTGTCATATTCCACGGCAAGCATGGCGCCGCTATTTAAGATCGCCGCGCTCTTTACTCCCAGGACCATGGGATTCTGATACACGGCTTCCTCCCATGCATCCAGAAGGTAAGATGTATCCGCGCTTTCCGGAAATTCCTCCAGACTGATCAGCGGATTGGCATTCATCATATTCACTGCCAGATATTCACTCAGCGCGCTGTTGGCAGTCACCTCATATTCCTGTGAGAGATCATCTCCCGAAGAAGCTGATGATGAACCGTTTTCCCCCTCGTCCGCATCCTCTTCGGTAAGCTCCGGGGTTACCGCTCCCGCGCGGCTTCTGAGCCCTTCCTGCCGCTGGTGGATCTTCTCCAGTTCTTCCTCCCATGTACCAGGGTCATAGTTCTCAACGACCACAACTCCTGTAAAATCCGTCCCATCTATTACATAGGGGACCTTCACAATATCTACCTCGACTACTCTCAGGTCCGACATATCTTCCTTCTCGTATTCGCCCCATGTTTCTGTCGTCGTCTCAGCCTGTTCAAAATCATAATTGATCAGCTTCTGCACAAGCGTTCCGTCACACATAGTCACCCATTTATAAGAAGGCATATCCGCAAAACGCTCTGCATAATTTGATCCTTCCTCAGAAAGGCTCATCCCGACCTCTTCCGTATACGGAATTTTTCTTGCGATATTCTTTACATCAAGAACATTGCTGATGGCCGATGTCCCTTCCTCAGACACCGCGATCACACAATAATAGGTGTCATATTCTGCATCTTTGGGAACCGCCTCCGTTCCCTCCCCATATTTCTCTATATAATATGGGTCGCTCCTGTCCGCCTCGGATACAGAATACGTTATAAACTGTGCCGTGGAATCCGGTATCCACTGGGTATCCTCCGTGCTTCCGCGCACAAGCCCATCCCCCGAAAAACCGCTCTCTTCCGAATAAGAAAGGCTCATGACATAATACCGCTCCGCCCCTTTGACTTCCTGCCAGCGAAACACCGGTTTTCCTTCCTCATTGATCTGCAGGGATAATTTCGGAGCTGCATGTATCTCGTGGTCCACTGTAAAAACAGTGACTCTGGGCTTTTCAAGCGCTTCGCCGGTCTCACTGTCCACATACTGCGCCATATAATACTGCGGCAGATTCCCCCAGTCCTGCAGTTCTCCCTTTTCAAACAGAGAAGAGGCTGAAGGACTGTATCCCGGATCGTCGCTGTCTAAGCCGACACTGCTGATCCCCGCCGCGTTCCACCTGGGCGGAGTCACTGACAGGATCTGTTTCTCCTCGTCCCATTCAAAATGCGAACCTACAGGCTGTGTGAGTTCTGCATCCTCATACACATTAACGATCTGCGTATATTCGATAAACTCACCGCCCTTGATGTCAAACCCCATCTGGAGCTCCAGCTTCTCATCCCTGGCAACCCCTCTCATCGGCTCGGTGTATTCGTACTTTTCCTCATATTTCTGGCGAATTGCTTCCGCCAGCTTTCCCGCCTCCATGGACGCCTGTCCACTCCCGGGTGTTGTTCCGGGCGTCCCGCTCTGACACGCAGTCAGCACAAATGCCGAGCTCATCAGGACGGCGATACCGATATGCTGATATCTTTTTTTCATAAACTTCTCCCTCTTTTTCATTCACACCTGCAAAGGTCATTTTCCTGTCTCTGCTAATAATACCTCTGCTCGTTATGAAAGGTTACAGAAAGAAATGATTTTTTACAAAATATCTTTCAGCCGGTCTGTAAACTCATCTTCCTGCATACCTTCCCCTGTGGCATACCAGACCTCTCCGTCATTTTCAAAGGCCGCGTGCCAGACGCCGTCGGCTGTTTTCCCGATGTAGATTTCCTGTCCGCTGATGCGGCTCGGCTCCAGCTCCCACAGCTCTTCCGGGACTTCCTCCCTGGTTTCGCAGACATCCGCCTGAAACACTCCCTTGTCTCCGTCCGCTTCCACCTCATGCTTCCCAAGGTTCAGCCCGATCGACATCTCCGTGCGGTCAATCTCCACTTCCTGTACAATGATCCTGTCCCGGGCGGAGAATCTCCACGCCCCCAGGCAGACCAGGCAGAAACATGCCGCCAGGGCGGTATATCTCCGGATCGCGCGGACTTTTCTTTTTTTCTCTTCCCGTCTGACCGCGTCTTTTGTCCGCCGCATCAGCTCTTCCGGCACATGGATCCTGTCGTTTACTTTCTTATACTGTTCCTGCACTGGCAAACTCTCCTTTCAGCTTCTCCTTCAACATCCCTCTCGCGCGGGAAAGACGCGTCTTTACTGCTGATTCTGAAATATCCAGTATCTCTCCGATCTCACGGACACTATACTGTTCATAGTAAAACAGATGGATCACGCTCCTGTAATCATCTGCCAGCTCCAGCACCGCATCATAGACCGGGTCTCCCGGCAGTCCCATCTCGTAGCTTTCTTCACGCCCTATCTCCCGGTCCATGGGCACGGTGCGTCTGCGAAACGCGTTGTCAAACTGTTTTCTGCAGCAATTCACTGTCACCGTGAGCAGCCACGGTTTCAGATGGGCCTCGCCCTGTATCCGGTCCTTGTACCTGACCAGCCTTAGAAAAACCTCCTGAAACACATCATCCGCCTCGCTTCTGTTCTTCATCTGTACCAGCGCAAGGCGATAGACCATGTCCCCATAGGTCTGAAGCGCCTCCTCTACGTCAATCTGCTTCTGCCCTTTTCTCATTTGTCCTGTTCCCTCATATAAATAAAACCTTTGACTCTGTCATCCGGTTACATTCTTTCTTTTTATTGCATCCCTTTTTTATGTAAAATACGCCACGATCAGGTCCACCATCCTGTTGTAGCTCTGCACGCCGTCCGCCTGTCCGTTGACCCTGAGATATGCGTCGTTGATCCTGCCGGCTGTCTCTGAGATTTTCCCCTCATACGCGTCCCAAAACGCGGTGTTCGCCGCAAGATCCGGCTCCGCCGCCCCGGCAAGGAGCGCCCTCACCTCCTGCCAGCTCTCATAGTCCGCGCGGTACAGCGCATTCATGCAGTACACCCACCCTGACAGATATCCACTGTATTGAAAATCTGTCCGTTCTGACTCTATACATGCAAGAAACGCGATGAAATTGGCTTCTTCTTCCTGCATGAACCCTCTCAGGTGAGACAGCTCATGGCATGTGGTGAAAGGGATGTTATATGCCGTCATATCTCCATTATAATTCGCCTCCACTGTAAAGGGCGAGTACACTCCGGTCAGTCCCTGATAAGACAAGATCTCCGATACCAGCAGCTTCTTGGGCTGCGGGTAGTAGCCGTCCAGGGAGGAAAACTCTTCCGCCAGCTCCTGCATCGCCTCAACAGCCCCTTCTCCCTCCGGCCCTTCCAGAGTCATCACTCCGCTGCTATCGCGCTCCACTTCTCCGGAAAGAGCATTTACTTCATCTGTGAGCCAGAGGCAGATCTCCTTCAGGTCCTGCGCGCTGTATTTATATGTGATGATGCCCTCCTCCTCCGAAAAGGATCTTCTCTGATAATTGATCCCGCAGCATGTGGTATAGAGGACTGCCAGGATTCCCACGGCAAGGAGAACCCCGGACAGCCAGGAAGCTGCGATCTGGACCGCGTCTCCCGCCGTCTCTGTGTCCATCTCCTGCTCATTCTCTGTATCAGTCTCCTGTTTCCGCCCCTTCTTCACAGCTTTTATGGTCTTCACTGCCATAACGGCGGCAGACAGGATAAAGGCGGCTATAAGTATATAAAGGGCCAGCTCTGATACAGAAAAAGGAAATATCCCGAAAATCCGCCCCGCCCTTGCCACCAGAAACTGATACACCGTTGAAGAATACCACTGGGCAAACGCCGGCTGCCGCACCGCAAGCACCATGAGTACCGCGCTGATAATGAGAAGAACCGCTGCCGCCGACAACCTCCTTTTCATGCAGTATCCTGTTCCCCTGTTTTCGTTCCGGGCTCGTCTTTTCATCCGCCGTACCTTCTTATGTTTTTTGTTTTCGAGAAAAAAGACGGGGGAATCTGTCCATACATCCATGAACAGGTTTCTCTCCGTCTTGTTTTACAGTGCTTTTTTATGAAATGGAGAATACGAGAGTCGAACTCGTGACCTCCTGCTTGCAAGGCAGGCGCTCTCCCAACTGAGCTAATCCCCCAGATATGTTCCCGAGAACTTTTATAAAATACCATATTCCCGGGAAACTGTCAATATTTTTTTGGCAACATACCACCAGGACCGTTTTGATAGCATACTATCAGAACTGTGTGTAGCATATCACTAGAATCCGAGCAGCCTCAGCAGAAGCGGATTCGTATCATAGAGGAAACGCAGGATCGCGCTCTTCTCCACCATTTCAAAGCATGCCGCTCCCGCCTCCGTTGTATACGCGAGCGTCATCACCAGGAACCCGAGCCACACGATCAGCACTGCCAGGACCAGCCCGAGCGCGCCGCCGGCGATATGGTTCACCAGTCCGAGCACCGGCAGCTCTCCTATGATGTCCACAGCGAACATCAGCGCCTTCACAATGATGATTGCCAGCAGGAAGGTCACAAGAAAGGACACAAGCTGCAGCACCAGTCTCGATATGTAGGCCGCCACATATTCAGGGAAGCTCTCCACTCCGAGTTCACTGTAGATCGTACTGTTGTTATTCTCCAGCAGCTGATCCTTCAAAAACTGCGGCAGAGCCGCGTCCTCGATCTCCCGGATCTGGATGTCCTTCGGAATTTCGCCGATCACACTTAAGACGTCCTCAGGAGTGAGTCCCAGCATTCCCCAGTCCAGGTCGTTCAGGTTTTCCACCTGCTCAGGGCTTAAGTCTTCCAGCGGAGTTCCGCTCAGATCGAGCTGTGACAGCTGATCTGCGGGGATCTCCGGCATAAAAGTCTCCACGATCTTTTTTTCGATAAAATCATCCACTGGTGTAAGTTCTGCCAGCGCGTCCGCGACGTAGGGCGACAGCACCAGCATGATCACAAGCGTCAGGACCGTCGAAAGGAGAGAGATCCCCAGTTTCAGAAATCCTCTCACATACCCCACGACTATACAGATAATAAAAATTGTTGCAACAATGATCAAAAGCCAATTATTCATAAACTCTCCTATTTCGTCAGATAAATCACGCGCAATCCATCGACGCTCATCATATAGTACCTGCTTATCCCCGGCGCCCGAAAGATCTCCAGCGCCTCAACATTGACATCCCCTTCAAATTTTATAATGCCGAAGGCTGTCATGATACAGCATCTGCTGCCCTCAAACATAATGATCTCGTTCCCATCGATCTTCACATTGCTGTATTTGCCCGAAATATCCCTGCTGAGGACCTGTTGCCCCAGCCGGTTATACAGACGCAGCTCATAGCCTGATTTCTCCTGATTTAAGAGGATAAACCCGATGTACCGGTCCGAATGAAAGACGCTCTGTATCTCCTGATCCAGCTCGATCTCCTTTTCTTTTTCCGGAATTTCCCGGCCTCTGTATATCACGAAGCGGTTGTCCCCCACTACGACAGAACGGTCATCCCCCATAAAAAAGATGTCCGCCATCACAGTACCGTCATACTCCTCTGACAGAACGATATTGTCTGTCCTTTCCTGGCCGGTCTCGCCGAAATTATAGTAGATGACTTTGGACTTCATTACCGCGCCTTCCGTATACAAATAGGCGACCGCCAGTATATTTCCGTCATCGGACATTTCCATTGCCAGCGGATAGCCCAGAGCGCTCACAGTTACCTGCTGCTCTACAAGTATATTCCCTGTGGCGTCATAAGAGATGATCATGGGAGAATCTTCATTTCTCAGGACCGCGGACACGATCCCCTGCTCCGACACCGCAATCTTCTCGATCGGAAGGTTTGTCTGTATCTCTCCTTTGAGCCCCTCCCTGGTAAATACAAGAATATTGTTTCCTCCGTTATCCGCCACGGCAAACGTCTCGTCCTTCACGCGGATGACCGGATTCTGTATCTGTGCGGGCTGTATCCACTGTTCTTCGTTCTTTTTATTTAGTAAAACGACTCCGTCCCTGTTGTAACGGACGATCCCATCCGCGAACCGCGCGTAGCTGCTCATGTCGGTCAGATCGCTCGGGTACTCTGCCGCTGTCCGGGCTCTCGCGTACGTCTGGTTATCCAGCAGAAGATATGTACCGCACACGGCGAGCAGTATAAGGACCAGCAGTACCAGCGCTCTCCTCGCTTTCGCAAGACGGAATCTCCGCACTTTGTGCTTTATCTCACTTAGGTCCTCCGGAGCCGTTAAGATCTTAAACGGTGTTTTTTTCTTTTGCGCCATGTAACTCCCCTTATTTCTGGTCTTGGTTTTCCTGTTGAGTATACCATGATTTTACGGTAATAGCAATTTCTGTCCTACATAAATCAGATTCCCATCGGTAATCCCATTCATTCTGCAGATCGCATCCACATGTGTCACATCGCCGTACATTTTGCGGCTTATGATGGCAAGGGTGTCGCCCTCCTCGACAATATACACGCCGTCGCTGCCATTTCCTTCGGTCACGGCCAGGGCCTGTCCGCCTGACGTGCCGGTCTCCGCATCCCCGGCTGTGCCTGATCCGTCACTGTTTCCGGCACTCAGGACCGTGTCCTGATCTGAGCTGTTTTCACCTGCTGCCGTTGTGTCTCCCGCATCCTTCGCGCCAGCGGTATCCGTTCCCCTGTCTGAGCTGTCCTGTCCTTCATCCCCGGCTTGTCCGTCTCCCACCTGCTCCTCCGTCACCGCAGTCACTGCCCCGCTGGTCTCCTGCGTCTCCACGGTATCGGTTGTTCCCGCCAGCGTATCCAGAGTGTTCTGCACCGATTTCATCCGGTCAAAGCTGTTGACCATGGACACTCCCATTACGATCAGGACCAGCACCAGACACGCGCTCGCCACATACATCAGACTTCCTGTCTTTCTGCCTTTCTGGCGTTCCCCCCGCTTTCTAACCATATTACGAAAGTCCTTCGCAGCTCTGTCCTCAACAGTCTCCGTGGGAAACACCCCATTTTTTTTTCGACTGGAGATCATATAGTTCTGCATACACGGATTCTTCTCATAATATGTGTAATGCCCTCCGATCTCCATCAGATCATTCATTTTATGCACATAGTAGACCTCGTCCTTCTCAACGGGATCTTTCATGATAAAAACTGTATTCTTCTTTGGAAATGATTTTTTGTGGAGCTTGACCGTGGATGCCTCCGGGATGAGCGGCACGCCCGGGTGCGCCACAAACCAGCCCAGCATCTCGCCATCCTCAAAATACTGTTTACAATCCTCGTACGCGCGTTTCCATGTGTTTTCATCGATCACATATTCATTGCCCGACATCTTCAGGTCATGCATCTGGATCGCTCCGTATATGTATACATATTCCTCGTCCGTCCCCGGCTGGATGTCCCCCACGAGGAACGCTCCCATCGGACCTTTTCCCGCCTTTTCACATTTTTCGCAAAGCTGCGCGAAAAATGTGTCCACATAATCTTCTACATAAATTTTCGGACTGTCGCTCACATTTCCAATCTGTCTGACATTTTTAGGTAACTGTCTTTCCATTTATACTCATCCTCCTGACAAAATAATATTTTCCCGGCGTCTTTATGAGGATAGCACACAGAAAAGAACGATTTTATCAGTTATTGTCAGACGAATTCGACAAAAGGGGTCAGGTCCCTGGGAGGAAAATCTTCAGAGCTTTCTCCTCGCAGGGACCTGACCCCTTTTCAAAATCTATACAAAAGCTTTTATTTTCTCGTAAATACTGTCTGTGTCGAGACCGTACTTTTTGAGCAACTCAAGAGCCGGACCTGACTCGCCGAACACATCGTTGATCCCGATCTTCAGCACCCTGGCCGGAGCCTTTTGGCTGAGCACGTCACATACCGCGCTTCCCAGTCCGCCGATCACGGAATGCTCCTCAACTGTAACGACTTTCCCACATTCCGCAGCCGCGGCGATGACGATCTCTTCGTCAAGGGGCTTGATGGTATGGATGTTGATGACCTTCGCGTTGATCCCATCCTTTGCCAGCTTTTCAGCCGCCTCCAGGCAGTTGTTTACCGGTAGCCCTGTGGCGATGACGGCCACGTCTTTTCCCTCCCTGAGCGTCACGCCTTTTCCCAGCTCAAATTTATAATCCGGCCGGTCATTGATCACCGGCACCGCCAAACGTCCGAATCTCAGATAGACCGGACCATTGTGCTCGTATGCCGCCCGGACCGCCGCTTTTGCCTCCACATCATCCGAAGGATTGATCACCACCATACCCGGTATGGTCCTCATCAGCGCGATATCCTCATTGCACTGATGTGTGGCGCCGTCCTCCCCTACAGAGATTCCCGCGTGAGTCGCCCCAATCTTCACATTGAGATGAGGATATCCGACAGAATTTCTCACCTGCTCGAACGCCCGCCCCGCCGCGAACATCGCGAAAGAACTCGCAAAAGGCACTTTGCCTGACGCCGCAAGTCCTGCCGCCACACCGATCATGTTGCACTCCGCGATACCGCAGTCGATAAAGCGTTCCGGATATGCGTTTTTGAATACGCCCGTCTTTGTGGCTGCCGCAAGGTCAGCGTCCAGCACAACGATGTCCTCATGCTGAGCTCCGAGCTCAGCCAGCATATTTCCATAGCTGTCCCTTGTTGCGATCTTCTTTATCTCTGACATAACGCTTCACCCACTTTCTCCAAATCCTGCATTGCTGTTTTATATTCATCATCATTGGGCGCTTTTCCATGCCACCCCGCCTGGTTCTCCATAAAAGAAACACCCTTTCCCTTCACTGTTTTCGCGATAATGGCGACAGGCTGTCCCTTTACGGTCTTCGCCTCCTTAAACGCGGCATCGATCTGATCAAAATCATTTCCGTCAATATTGATCACATGGAAATTAAACGCCTCGAATTTTTTATCAATGGGATATGGGGAATTGACGTCGTCAATGGCGCCATCGATCTGAAGGTTATTATTATCCACGATCACGACCAGATTATCCAGCTTTTTGTGTGACGCCAGCATGGAAGCCTCCCACACCTGTCCCTCCTGGATCTCTCCGTCTCCAAGCAGCGTATATACCCGGTAAGACGCTCCCGAGAGCTTTGCCGCGATCGCCATGCCCACAGCGGCGGAAATCCCCTGCCCTAGAGACCCTGAAGACATGTCCACTCCCGGAATATGCTTCATATCCGGATGCCCCTGGAGATAAGAGCCTGTGTGGCGGAGGGTCTTGAGATCTTCTTTCGGGAAATATCCCCGCTCGGCCAGAGCGGAATAAAGTCCCGGCGCGGTGTGCCCTTTCGACAGTACAAACCTGTCCCTGTCAGGCATTTTCGGATTCTTTGGGTCAATGTTCATCTCCTCAAAATACAGATAAGTAAAAATATCTGCCGCAGATAAAGAACCGCCCGGATGTCCGGCTTTTGCACTGTGGACCGCAGTCACGATGTCCTTGCGGATCTCATTTGCGGTCTTCATCAACTTTAACTTGTCCATAATGTCTCCTTTTCAGAATTTCAATCTTTTTATTCCCCAAATACAGCAATGTAATCTTCCTGGAATTTCCTGATCCCCGCGTCTGTCAGCGGATGCCGCGTCATCTGCTCGATCACCTTATACGGCACGGTAGCGATATCCGCGCCTGCAAGCGTGCAATCCGTGATATGCATGGGGTTGCGGACGCTGGCGGCAATAATTTCTGTCTTGATCCCTGCCACGGCGAATATCTCCGCGATCTCCTGCACTAACTCAACGCCGCTCACGGAAATATCATCCAGTCTTCCGAGAAACGGCGATACATACGAAGCCCCTGCTCTCGCCGCGAGAAGCGCCTGATTTGCCGTAAAGATCAGAGTGACATTCGTCTTAATTCCCTCAGCCTCAAGGGTCTTTACCGCCTTAAGCCCTTCCGCCGTCATCGGGATCTTCACGACCATGTTCGGGTGGATCCTGGTGATCTGCCGCCCCTCTATGATCATGCCCTCCGCGTCCATTGTAGTGGCTTTCACCTCTCCGCTGACCGGTCCATCCACAATAGAGACGATCTCCGAGATCACTTCCTCGAATACGCGTCCCTCCCTGGCAATGAGAGATGGATTTGTCGTAACTCCGCAGATCACGCCCATGTCATTCGCTTTCCTGATTTCATCCACATTTGCTGTGTCAACAAAAAATCTCATGATTCCTGCCTCCATAGCTGTAAACAAATTTTCGGTGTCTGCCTTGATTATATCCATTAATAAAATCCCGGTCAACCGCCACAAAATTTATTAATAAAACAGCTTGTTAAATAACAGGGTTGATTTTCCAAAATCTATTAATATTAATTTATATTTTTCATCCATCCATAGAAAATCATCAGCAAAATTAACACTCAAACGTATGTCGAAAAAATCACACCATTTTATATTATTAATAATCCGTCTGTTTTTTATTTATTTTAACTTCTTGGATATGAGGTTGTCCCCCGTGCGACAATCTTTGGCTCATATTCCACATGATAGATACTTATCGGTTCCATGTCCGTAAACTTTTTCGCGCGGGATTTCATTTTCTTCATAATAATGTCACAGGCATCCATGCCCTTATAGATCACAAAATGCTCGATCGTTGTCAGCGACACTTTCTTTACTTTAGCGAACAAAGTGTTGTCGCACCCCATGACCGACATGTCTCCGGGCACCTTATACTTCATATCATGCAGCGCGTCCATAATGCCAAAGGCGATCATGTCGTTGAGCCCCGCGATGGCCGTCAGATCCGGATGCTCCTTAAGAAGATCTTTCGCCAGGTCATAGCCGATCCGATACTCTGAATCGATCCCCGGCACATCCTTGTCGATCTGCTCGTCCGCCGCCCGGATGATCACCCGGTCTCCCAGGCCTTCCTGCTGAAACTCTTTTAAGAATCCCTCCACTCTCCGGGAGCGCTGTTTCTGCCGGGCAGTAAGCGGCGGAGCTATATACCCCACGTCCTTGTGCCCCAGCTCCAGAAGGTGTCTCGCCATCAGCCGGCCCAGTTTCGAATTATCAAGTTCCACCGCGTCCACGTTCAGGCGTTCATCCTGATTGTTAATGACCACAACCGGAACTTTCTGTGACATTTCTTCCACCTGCGTCATAAAACACCGGCTCGGATTGCACATATAGATGATCCCATGGGGATTTAAAAAAGGTATCATTTTCAGATAACGCTCTTCCAGCTTCATATCCCTCTGCGTATTGCAGACAAAGATCCCAAATCCCTGTTCGGCTGCCCGGGACTCGATTCCCTGGAGCAGCATGACATAATATGGATTTGTGAGATTCGGACTTATAACGACAAGCAGCTTTTCCCTGCGCTCTTCCCCATATGTTCTGCGCTTTGGCAGAACATATCCCAGCTCTTTCGCCGCCTGCTCGACTTTCTGAACGACCTCTTTTGAGAACGACACATTATATTTCTTGTTCAGGACCATCGAAACCGTGGCCTGAGACACGCCCGCCCTTGCCGCTACATCTGATGATGTGGGCTTTTTTCTGCCGGATACTGTCAACTTTTTTCTGCCCATGGCAATCACCTCGACTGTTAAAGCTCTGTCCTGCCCTCCAGCGCGCGCAGCAGTGTGACCTCGTCGATATATTCCAGGTCGCCGCCCACAGGCACGCCGCTCGCGATCCTGCTGACCCTGATCCCGGCAGGCTTGATAAGTTTGCTGATATACATTGCCGTCGTCTCACCCTCCAGGCTGGAGTTCGTGGCGATAATGACCTCGTCCACATCTCCCTGTAGACGCTCCATCAGCTCTTTCAGACGGATGTCCCCGGGGCCGATGCCCAGCATCGGGGAAATGGCCCCGTGGAGGACATGGTACACGCCATTATATTTCCCGGTCTTCTCATACGCAGCCAGATCCCGGGGCGATTCCACGACCATGATGGTCTTTTTGTCCCGGTCAGAGTTGCTGCATATGGGACAGATCTCCCGGTCAGTGAGCGTACAGCATTCCTTGCAGTACCTGACCTTCTTCCTCGCCTCCACGATGGCCTGCGCCATCCCTTCTACCTGGTCTATGGGCATATTGATGACGTGAAACGCCAGACGCTGAGCCGATTTGCTCCCGATCCCCGGCAGCCGGGAAAATTCCTCGATCAGCCTGCTGATCTGGTTACTGTAATAATCCATTTCTGTTTCACCTCTGTTGTTAAACGCAAATTGAAAGGGGTCTGCCTTGTATTTGCCCGACCCCTTTTCCAGATTTTAAAACATTCCCGGCATTCCGCCTGTCAGCTTGGACATTGCGGCGCCTGTCTCTTCCTCCACCTGACGGAGCGCCTCGTTGGTAGCCGCCACGATCAGGTCCTCCAGCATCTCGATGTCCTCAGGATCGATGACCTCCTCAGCCAGCTTTACCTTCAGCACCTCTCTCTTGCCGGACACAGTCACTTCCACTGCGCCGCCGCCTGCTGCCGCGGTGAACTCCTTGGACTCCAGCTCTTTCTGCTGCTCTTCCATCTGGCGCTGCATCCGCTGCGCCTGTTTCATAAGATTTGCCATGTTCCCCGGCATTCCGCCTCCCGGGAATCCGCCTCTCTTTGCCATATCAATCCTCCACTGTTATCTCCATATTGATCTTCTGTTCTATATCAACGAATGTGTCTTCAAAATGCCTGCCGTCTTCCACATGACGCACTTCGACTTCCACCTTCTTGCCGATCTTCTGCTCGATCAGCTCTTCCAGCTCCCGCACATGATCCTCTCTGCCGACCGCGCTTGCCGACAGAATGTCCGGCAGTACAACAAGCAGCCGGTTGTCCCCGCCCAGGCTCAGACGGGCTTTCTTCAGATAGCCTCTGACCATGCCCGAAGCCTCGTCCGCGATAGACCGGAAATTCTTCACGACCTCCTGGACGTCTTCGGGTATCGCGTTTGGAAGCTCCGGCTTCGGTCTGTTGTCCGGCGCGCTATCCGCGTTGACGTATACGATCCGCTCCCGCGCATTCGCGGCGGCGTCCGCCCCTTTCTCCAGCTTCTCCTCCACAGCCCGGATACGGTCGAGAAGAGTATCCGGAGCCGTCTCCATCGCCGGCGTACACAGCCTGATCAGCGCGGCCTCCAGCATGACCCTCTTCTGTGTGGCATATTTTAACTGTCCAGACAGCTCTGAAAAAATGCGGATATAGCGGAACAGCATATCCGGTTCCACCATTTGGGCCTCTTCCTTAAGCTGCATCATATTTTCTGTCGATACATCCAGAACATCCTCTATATTATCAGAAGTTTTTACCAGAAGCAAGTTCCGGAGGTACCATGTGAAATCTGCCGCCAGCTGGCTCAGTTCCCGCCCCTGCATGACCAGGTCCTCAACCACGTCCAGCACGCCGGACACATCTCTGTCGATGACCCTGCGCAGCAGCCTGCTGAACACATCCGTGTCCACTGCCCCCAACACCTCGAGCACATTGTCATAGGTCAGCTTCTGCCCGAGATAGAAGGCAATGCACTGATCAAGGAGGCTCAGAGCATCGCGCATGGAGCCGTCCGCGGCCTTCGCGATGTATTTCAGCGCTTTCTCCTCCACTTCCACCTGCTCTGTATCCATGAGCTCCCTCATCCGGTCCGTGATCGTCTCTATGCTGATGCGCCGGAAATCGTAGTGCTGGCACCGGGATAAAATGGTGATGGGGATCTTGTGGGCCTCTGTTGTGGCAAGGATAAAGATCACATATTCCGGCGGCTCCTCCAGCGTCTTAAGGAGCGCGTTGAAGGCGCCTATGGAGAGCATATGCACCTCGTCAATGATATAGACCTTGTACCTTCCTTCCGTGGGACGGTACGCGACCTCCTCCCGGATCTCCCGGATATTGTCCACGCCGTTATTGGACGCCGCGTCTATCTCGATCACATTCATAGATGTGCCCGCCGCAATGGAACGGCACATTTCGCATTTCCCGCAGGGGCTTCCGTCTACCGGACGCTCGCAGTTGACCGCCTTTGCGAATATCTTTGCCACCGTCGTCTTCCCTGTGCCCCTCGTGCCGCAGAAAAGATACGCATGCCCGATACGTTTCGCTTTGATCTGATTACGCAATGTTGTGATGATATGATCCTGTCCCTTGACGTCCCCAAATTCCGCCGGGCGGAACTTCCTGTAAAGTGCCGTATATGACATGTGCTACACCTCTTGTTTTCTTATCATTTCGCCGCTCAAACCGGTCACTCATCTCCGAAACTGATGCCGATCATGCGCGCTTCCTGGATCAGGCTGCAGCCCGGGTCGACCATTTTCAACTTTCCCGCCACTTCTTCCAGGGGAACTTTTGTCGTCTCCCCATCTTTTATGGCAACCATGTATCCGTACTTTCCTTCCAGGATCAGCTCCGCCGCCTTTGCCCCTACTCTTGTGGCGATCACCCTGTCATATGGGCACGGATCGCCGCCCCTCTGCGTATGCCCGGGCACGGTGATCCGGACCTCCTTGTCCGTCTCTTTCTCGATCTGTTCCGCCAGTTCATAGGCGATAGAAGGGTATTTCCTCTTTGCCAGCTTCTCTTTATACTCTTTTTTCTTCAGTTTGGCGTCTTCCTTTGAGATCGCTCCCTCTGCCACCGCCAGGATCGTAAACGGCTTGCCTGCCTTGGAACGCCTGTCGATCACTCTGGCAATGGACTTAATGCTGTAGGGGATTTCCGGGAGCAGGATAATATCCGCGCCTCCCGCGATGCCCGCGTGGAGCGTCACATGCCCTACCTTGTGCCCCATGACTTCTATGATAAATACCCGGCTGTGTGAGGTTGCCGTCGTATGGATGCGGTCAATCGTATCTGTCGCTATATCTACCGCGCTCTGGAATCCAAACGTCATATCTGTCCCCCAGAGATCGTTGTCGATAGTCTTCGGAAGCGTAATAACATTGAGTCCTTCCTCCCTCAGCAGGTTCGCGGTCTTATGCGTTCCGTTGCCTCCAAGTATGACCAGGCAGTTGAGGTTGAGCTTGTGGTATGTATGCTTCATCGCCTCAACCTTGTCAAGCCCATCCTTGTTCGGCACGCGCATCAGCTTGAACGGCTGTCTGGATGTGCCCAGGATAGTGCCTCCTCTTGTCAGTATTCCGGAGAAATCTTTGGATGTGAGCATACTGAAATCCGCATAGATCAGCCCCTTGTACCCATCCTTAAACCCATATATCTCCACATCGCCTCGCTTGGCGCAGATACCCTTTACCACGCCCCGCATTGCCGCGTTCAGCGCCTGACAGTCCCCGCCGCTTGTCAACATTCCGATTCTCAACATGATCGCACTTCCTCCTTTAACTTACCGGCTTTTTTGTACCTGTGCCTGCCCGGTGTGCGGGGCCGGACGCAGATAAGTAGCCGGTATTCCGACTGCTTATTATTATACCCCATTTATGATTTCCATTCAATTCTTTATTATTGGAGTTCCCCCATGGAGTTGCATCTTCGGGTTGTTACATTTTCGTTCTGTACTGGATCTCACTTTCCCACCCATCATTGCCTTTGGACTCGCTGAAAATATGAAAAGAATCTGGTTTGTCTCCCCCTTTTTCAACAAAAGTGATCAAAAAGAACTCCACCTCCGACCTGGCTTCTATACTCTTTACAAAATCACTCTTATCTCCGTTTGTAACAATCAGCTTTGCGTCCGCCCTTTTGCCTGACGTTTCGCTTACTACATAATAAGAAGAGATATCTTTTTTCTGATCTTCCTCATTTTTCAAAGTTCCTTTTACAAAATAGTACTCGTACTCATCGTATTCGGGATAATAATTGTAATACTGGATGCGGTTGTCCGGTATTATGGTGTCTGCGATCCCTTCTTTAGGGGTGAAGGACATCTGATCTATGTTGAACGTCTGACCATTTTCCACTGTTTCTACCGTTTCGCCAGTTATTTTTGAACATCCGGATAAAACTATGGAGAACGTCAATACCAATAATACACTATTCAACTTGAAGCGTAGCATATATGACACCTCCATTTAAAGACTGCTCATGTTCGTTTAAGTCAAATGCATCCAATACGACCTCTATCTCATATTCCCCCTCCTCAAGCTCACTGTCCAGATCGAATCCAAGAATGGCTTTTCCAGGCTCTAAGAAACCGGACTGATATATCACTTCCTGTGTATCTGTCAGGCGGATCTCATACTGCATGTAGCAGAGATTCCCCTCGGGGTTCACTAGAATTGTTTCCGAGTGCATATTATCCTTATCCACTCTTATAGTCTCATATCCTGGAATAAGAACCTGATCCGGATCTTTATTGACCATGTAATTGGGCATCTGGTACGCAACGGCCGCCTCATCCAGATCAGGACCGCGGTTCGTGATAAAATAAACTGCCGCGCGTGCCAGCAGCAGTAAGATCAGCAGAAGAGAAAGGATTCTCGCTTTTGATTTCCCAATGATCCAAAGCCAGCCGGACGTCCCTTCCTCATCTATACACGGCACATACCCGACAATTTTCTCAAAGAAATTCAATTTGGACTTCAATGGAAAAATGGATAAAGTATAATTATCTAAATCAAGAATAGATTTCTTATTTCCTTTTTTTAGCAGATTTGACATCTCCAAAAAGATAGGAAGAGACCTCCATGCCATCCGCTGCTTCTCCATAGTTTTTCAGGTAATACAATGTCTGACCGTCTATTTTATATGATTTTACATCATCAGCAATCTCTATGTATTTATAATGCATAAGCGCTCTCCTATTCAACAATCAGTTTTGCAGCCATGACACCGCTGTTGTATTTTGTTTCCCCATCCCCGGTGTCATAGGTTCTCATCTCTACTATAATGGGATACTCACCCTTCTCAAATGCACGATTTAGTTCAAACTCGGTAATGGCGTATCCGGGTCTGACCTGCTTCGAGGAGCATATGGTTTCTCCACTGTCCGACAGTTTTATAACATACTGGATATTGCACATATTCCCTTTTGGATTGAAAAGTGCATACTTCACTTTTGTTTCATTTTCAGCAACATGGATTTCCTCTATTCCCGGCAGCAGGAGCTGCTCCGGGTCTTTATTTTCGAATCCCCCTATATTGTACGCTATCGCGGTCTCGTCCAGATAAGGTTTTTCATCTTTTTGTCCTAACCAGAGACCAGCAGAGAAAATGGCGGCCAAAAATGCTAAAAGAGCCAAAAGACCGATAACAGGACTTCTTTTTTTCCTGATTACACGCACAAAGCAGTCTTTTTCTTACATCTCGATATAGCCGCAAACATATCTGCCCTTTCCGGTCTGGCCAGAATACCTATGTATGGGATGTCTTTGACTGTCCTGTACGATGTATTCATCCCCCCATTATGCCTGTGGACCAGATCGCCTATAATCCTGAAACCGCCGCTTGTATAGCGTTCAAGCATTTCCTTTTTCTGTGAGCAGGTTCCATCTGCATTTATTGATATCTGTATACTCTTTATCAGTCGGATCTCCCTTAGCAAGGTGCCCCATTTCGTCATTCCACTCCTTTTATAATCAGGGGGTTGTCGGTTAATACCGATTTTCACCCCTTGATATGAGTGGAAGAGGCAA